>Ga0172380_10000463_pt1 | contig 79903 bp, 127 predicted proteins | sample Leawe162metaG_FD_119747 | JGI IMG/M metagenome (GOLD analysis project Ga0172380, IMG submission 119747) | Leachate microbial communities from a municipal landfill in Southern Ontario, Canada - Leachate well 162 metaG | ecosystem: Engineered > Solid waste > Landfill > Unclassified | place... | reverse complement strand
TCTCAGTAATTTGTGCTTCACGACACAGGCAGTGATGAGACCTCGTCCGATGAAAAAGAGTCCGAGGATGAGGAGACCGTATTCGATATTTTTTTCTACTTCAGGAGATTGTACACCCATAAACGGAACATCAATGACAGATCTATCCTGAGACCACCAGAGAAGTCCGATGATGATAAGTCCAGAGATTATGTGCATGAGACGGATAGTGCCGTCTTTTGGTCGTCGTGCGACGAATTGAGCGAGCTTGATGAGAGTGGGGTTCATGTTGAGAAATTAGGAATTATTCAAAATTATGGTGCCCAGGGCCGGGATCGAACCGGCACACCGTGAGGTAAGGGATTTTAAGTCCCTCGTGTCTACCATTTCACCACCTGGGCATACTAACGAGTGTAGAGATTTCTCCTGTTTTTCAATATATTTTAAGCCACGCTCTTTTTTCGAGGGTAGTAGACATATCCTGTAAATCTACTATTTTCCAGATTTGCTCCAGCTGATCATCCCCATCGAGGACTTCTGATAAAGTGGTAATAAGCACTATCGTCTCATTTTACCTCGACATGGCCATGCCGTATAGCCATATAGCTACGCGGCCTTTTCCCGCCACCATCGAAACAGAGAATTCCTCCAGGTTTTGCTTCGTCGGGAGAGTTGACCTTGACCTTGGTGAATTGGTCTGGACGAGCATCGAGAATCTCATTCCAATTCTGCCCATCTCTTCCGCTCTGCGGGAGTCATTCAATGCCAAATCAGTTGAGCATTCTTCCGACCGATGCCCCGCATGAGAATTTTCCTCCGGCGTGCGTGAGATAATTATTTTGTGCATAATTACCGAGTGATTTTGCGAGCTCTGGATATTCAAGTAATTCTGCCATTTGTTCAGTCCATATGCCATCTACAGGTACATTTACATCTGAGAGTACTAATCCGAGTTGTGCTTGTTTTATAGCTTCTGGACTGGAATTTTGATCTACATTTCCTGAAGTGTAATGTTTCCTTAGTACATCCCTTTCAAATTCATTCAGTCCAGCAATATAGGTCGAAATTTCTTCAGGATTTTTACCGAGTATTCCATTGCTGCCTTCTATTTTCTCTTCCCAACCTCACATAGCAAATATATCTCTCATAAATGTTTCCTGGGTTCGAGAACCATACTCGCCATCGATATACTTCATTTCATCAGCAAATCGCTCGGGATAGGCGAGATAGAAAAGTTGTTGAAACGCTCCGACTTGCTCAGGTGTCTGGAGCGGTCGTGAGAAATCACCGATTTGCTGTCGGAGAGCCTGTATCATCTCTCCTCGTTTTTCAGGATTTTCTGCGAGGTATTTGTCGAGTATTTTTATGATACTCTTGGTGCTTCATTTCGTATTGAGCACATTCGCTGATGTTGTCTGTGAGAGAATATCGCTCGCACCTTCAGCCCCTTTAATGATATTTTTCCTTTCTCACGTGCCTACTTTTTCACCATAATCAGGACTTGTTGATGTTTGGGGTGTATTTTCTACTGGAGTTGCTACGAGAGAAGGATTTGTTGCTACTGTTTGAGGGACTGGAGGTGGTAGAATTGCCTCTGATGGTGAGGAATTTTCCGAGACTACAGGTGCGGAAGGTGTGACTAGCTGGTTTTGACTATTTGGCACCACGGGTGGCAGAATTCTCTCGTCTTCCCCTTCATAGGTCTGAGTAGTATCTGTTCCAGTGCTTGCTGCTTCTGATTGTACTGGAGTTGCTCTTGGAGCAGATGGGGGAACAGGCGGAGCGGGAATTTGTTCTGTTGCAGTTTCTGATGATGAATTTTCTTCTGCGACTTCTGGCGTTTCTGCAACAGGTACTGCTGGCACAGGCTGTTTAGCATCTGTTGTGTTAGCTTCTGGTTTTTTTGATTCAGAGGGTGTCTCTGATTTTTTTCACATTTTTTCCTTGAGAGCGACGCGGAGAGTATTATCGACGATACCTGTGAGTTTCATCTTGTTATCACGTTGGAACATGAGTATTTTTTGAAAAAGCTCATAATTCATCTGGAGTGCACCATCTTTTGTTTTAAGAGTCTCTCCCAGCATTTCTGCAACTTCACGGAGCTGTCCCTGATTTCATTCTGAGAGATCCCCGACATCCTCGAGGAGACTTGAGAAATCAGCATTCATAGCTTCACGAGTGCCAGCTATTGCCTCACCGTGTTTCACGATGATATCGTCGAGAAGTTTTTTCTCAAGCGGGTTAACGAGATCATCTCCCAGCTTGAGACCTTTGCGCTCTCCTGCTTCTTTTATTTGTGCTGCAATAGGGATATTGATATCTATTTTTTCTTTTTCAGGCATAAAATCGTTGAAATATAGGAGTATATTGCCATATTTCAGCTTATTTTTCCAGGAAAAGGCGCCTTATGTGTTTGCTTTATCAGAAAAATATGTCTCTCTATATAATAGAAATAACATATATCTTGAGCAAATCCTGTAGTTCAGCCATTAAATATTTATTCTCTATTTTTTTATGAGTATTTTTCTCTCAGAAATTAGACAAATAAATTATTTATATTATAAAAAAACTCTCCATGTTTGTGTTTGCAAAGACCCCTGATTTTCCTAGAATAAGTGAGTCGTTTTGTTGATGTTTATGCATATTTTATAGAAAAATCGCATAACTCACAACGCCCCGCCCGAATAAAAATTGTACTCACTTAATTTCTAACTAACATTCAATGGCCGCTAGTGACCTCGTCGCCCTCGTCGATGTGTGAAGTTCTCGCATCAAAACTCTCGTTGGATCATTTATCGTCGATCCCTCAAATCCAAACAAACCTAAACTCAACATCCTCGGAGCTGGTGTCGTCAAATCAGACGGAGTCCGAAAAGGTGTCATCCTCGATATGGAGGAATTTAAGAAAAATCTCGATGAGTCTCTCACCGAGGCTGAGAATATGGCTGGACAACAATTCCCTCATGTAGGCATCTGTCTCTCTGGAACTGGTATCCAGATTCACAGCAATAAAGGTATGATAGCTATTCCATCAAACGAAATCACTCAGGACGATGTGAATCGTGTTCTCGATATGGCGCAGAATGGTATCACTCTCACCAATCAGACAGTCCTCAAAATAATTCCAGAATCTTTCTCAGTCGATCTCGAACATCATGTCAAATCACCCGTCGGAATGAGTGCAAAAAAACTCGAAGTAACAGCACATATCTTCACTGTCCCAACAGCGGCACTCAATAATGTACGAAAAGGATTCAAGGATGTTGGTATCGATGTCGTCGATGTCTTCCCATCACTTCTCACGAGTCCTGAGGCTGTCCTCTCTCGCCGTCAAAAAGAGCTCGGGGTTGTCTGTGTAGACATTGGTTCATCATGTACTGGTCTCGCTGTTTACGAAGAAGGTGTCCTCCGACATGCATGTATCATCCCTGTCGGTGGAGAATACGTCACTTCAGACATCGCTCTCGGAGTACGCGTTTCAGTGGACATCGCAGAAAAGCTCAAGACTGATTATGTTGACCTCACTTTCTGTGATCAGCCAAAAGCAAAAGATGAAGACATCGTCCTCAGTCGTATCGATAAAAAAGAAACAGAGACAGTATCAAAGCTCTACCTCTCTCAGATTGCACAGGCTCGCTATAAGGAAATCCTCTCACTCGTAAATTCAGAACTCAAACACCTCGGTCGTGATGGTATGCTCCCAGAAGGTGCAGTCTTCGTCGGTGGCGGATCAAAAGCTCGCAATCTCATCGACCTCGCAAAATCTGAACTCCGTCTCCCATGTACTATCGGATTTCCAGAAGATCAGGAATTCGTCACAGGAACATCGGTTTCAGATCCAGGATTTGCTTCTGCGGTAGGAGCCTTACTCCTCTCTCAGAGATCATGAGGATTTGGACGCGGACGTATGTCAATTGGTGCTGGACTCGGAGGAGTAAAGGAATCTGCAAAAAAGTTTTTCAAATTTCTCCTTCCATAATTCGCCACTTTTCTTTTTTCATTCATATTTAATCTCAATCGTATGCCACCAGTAAAATCAACACGCAAATCATCTACTTCAAAAAGTAGTGGTTCTCTCAAGGGTCTCTTTCTCAAGGATTCTCCTTCTCAGCCAGAGGAGGTAAATGTATCAAAAATGATATCTCCTGTTGCGAGTATCAAGGTTGTCGGTTGTGGAGGTGCTGGTCAGAATACTATCAATCGTATGATTGAAAGCGGTCTTTCTGGCGTCGATTTTATCTCTATCAATACTGACAATCAGGCTATCTACAATTCTCTCGCTCCGACAAAGATGAGTATCGGTCCGACGGTCACTCGTGGTCTCGGTGCTGGTGGTGATCCAGAAAAAGGTAAAAAAGCAGCAGAGGAATCTATCGATGATATTCGCGAGATGCTCGCTGGTGCTGATATGGTATTTGTCACCTGTGGTCTCGGTGGAGGTACTGGTTCTGGATCTGCTCCTGTCGTCGCTGAAGTCGCAAAAGATATGGGTGTCCTCGTCGTCGGTGTTGTCACAAAACCATTTGCATTTGAAGGTCAGAGAAGAAATAATCAGGCACTTGAAGCATATGATGTATTGAAGTCAAAAGTTGATACACTCATCACTATCCCAAATGACAGAATCCTCACAATCATTGATAAAAAAACTCCACTTCTCGATGCATTCCGTATCGTCGATGAAGTCCTCACAAACGGTGTACAGGGTATCTCAGATCTCATCACTCAGCCAGGTCTCATCAACGTCGACTTCGCTGATATCAAATCAGTCATGTCAAACGCTGGGTCAGCTCTCATGGGTATAGGATATGGTCGTGGTGAATCTCGTGCGACAGATGCAGCCCGTGCTGCTATCGAGAGTCCACTTCTCGAGCTCTCTATCATGGGTGCTCGTGGCCTCGTCTTCAATATCACTGGTGGTCATGATCTCTCAATGTTTGAAGTCGATGAAGCTGCTCGTGTCATCACAAGTGCGTGTGATCAGGATGCAAATATCATCTTCGGCGCGACAGTCGATCCGAGCTTTGAAGAAGGAGAAATCAAAATCACTGTCGTCGCAACAGGATTCGATGAATCACAGGTGACTATCCGCAAAGACGGTATGTCTGCTCCTCGGCCTTCAGGCAACTCTTCATCATTTGGTCGTCGTGTTCTAGGATCTGCTCCAGCTGCTCAGATTCCAGGTGAAGAAAAATCTCCAGCAGATGATCTCGATATCCCAGCATTTCTCAGAAATAGAAAATAATATCCTCATAAATCCTAAAAACAGCAGTAAACACTGCTGTTTTTTTGACCCAAGAAAGAATATATGGTAGGCTAGAGATATGAATTATGGAGATCTATTAGGCTGACTTGGTATTTTTCTCTTTGGGATGATTCTCTTTGAGGAAACAATTAAGTCTCTCGGAAAAAATACCCTCAAACGTTTCATGGAGCGTCATACTAATACCCGATTGAAGAGTATTCTTATTGGAATGGTGGAAACAGCGATACTTCAGAGTAGTACCATTGTGACGATGATGACGCTCGGTTTTGTCTGAGCAGGTATCATGGGTGTTGCCAATGCTCTTGGTGTTGTCCTAGGTGCAAATCTAGGATCGACCTTGACACCATGGATCATATCCTTTCTCGGATTCAAGCTCGATATAGCGGCGTTTGCCCTCCCTATTATTGGAATAGGGGCCCTGAGTATGCTCACGAATGGTGATACCAAATTCTGACAGATTGGCAGATTCTTAGTCGGATTTGGTTTTCTGTTCCTCGGCCTCGATTATATGAAAGAAAGTGTTGAAATACTGACGAATACAGTCTCTCTCGACCAATATGCCCATCTCTCTATCTGGGGTTTTGTATTGGTAGGTATGGTCCTCACGACACTCATCCAGACAAGTACGGGGGCTACTGTCATTACCCTGACAGCACTCAATGCAGGCCTGATAACACTCGATATGGCTCTCGGTATTGTCATAGGTGCGAATATGTGATCAGCACTTTCCACGACAATTATTGGTTTTCTCGCAAGTACCCGCGCTCAGAATAATAAACGGCAGGTCGCTTTCGGACATTTCATCTTCAATATCGTTATGATGGTGCTCGTGACCTGCGCATACCAACCAATCAAATCATTTATTTTCTTGATTCTCGATTCAGATACTGATCCGACCATTGTTTTGGCATTTTTTCACACATTATACAATCTCATACTCGTTGCCATATGGACACCACTTCTCAGCCCTCTCATAAGATTTTTGCGATATTTATTTCCTCGACGCGAGCACCTGATTGGTCTCACACTTGAGAATATCAACTCAACAGTTCCAGAAGAAATTATTACAGCGATTACAAAAGACGTATACACTTTCCTCGGAAAGACCATTCACTACAATCGTGCTCTTTTGCTTCTCTGAGAAGGCGAATATTCTCCAGCAAGAAGTCTCGAACGGTATGTGGAAATCAAACAAATGGAAGAAAAAATACTCACCTGCATCACTCGATATGCTACGAATGAGTATACTCCTACGCAAACAAAGATTCTCCAAACTCTCAATACTGCTATGGTGCACATCCTCACGAGTAGCAAACATCTCAAAGATGTCGCACACCATATAGACAATATACATGAACAGAGTAGTAGCCAGGATACCATGCGCGAGAGTCATGATTTCTTTCAGACAATAATCAGAAATACAACAGATGCTCTGGACGAATGGATACAAGGGCTTCGTCTCAGTCCAGAAGAGCTCTACAAAAATATCGCCGATCGCATAGGTGACATGCGACGTGATTCTGATGCATTTATGGCTGCACTCTCAATCAAGGTCAACCAGACAACAGAGGAAATAAATATCGCAGAAGTGGTCAAAGTGAACTACTACATACTCCTCTCTTCGGAATCTCTCCTTCGTGGATATGAGGGGCTCGCGGGCGCACAGAAAAAAACTGCCTAGTCCGTTGATTTTCTCAGAGGAGAGTCTATACTGAGGATATATGTTTATCGCTATTGAGTGAGTGGACTGAGCTGGCAAAGACACCCAATTGAAAATCCTTTTGTGATATTTGATAGACCAAAATAAGCACCGAGTCATTACCAAGTCCCGTGAACCATCTCGGATGACAGAAGCCGGTAAGAGGCTCAATGAAATTGCCCAACAACATATCGTCGTCCCACCTCTAGAGACGGCACGACTTTTCTCTGAGGATAGACGAGAGCTCGAAATATTTAGAGCATCACTCCTCGCGAGGGATATCTGGATTATCTCGTCTCGCTGTGATCTCACGACCTATGTCTATCAGGGCTATGCGAGTGGCGTGAGTTTTGAAGAAATTTACGCACTTCATCAGGATATCCTCGCGCCCGAGCTGACCATTGTCCTCATGATAAGCATAGAGACGATGCTTGCTCGACTTGGTTCGAGAACAGAAGCAAGGGAGATCTATGAGCAAGAAGATTTCCTCAGAAAATGCCACGCAGGATATCTCTCAGCTATAGAATTCCTCCAGTCAAAAGGTCGCAATATCGTCGTCATCGACGGAGAGGGGAGTGTGGAGGAAGTGGCGGAGAGGGTGAAGCAGGTTTTTGCGTAGAAAATTTGACATAAAATAATATATAGTATTATAAATTAAGAATAATACTTATTATATGTTATGGAAAGTACTCTAGATACTTCTACAATTTTACTGGATAACCTAGCTTCTCAGACGGATCAGGCATGAAGACAGGAGATTTTTTCAGGTCTTTTTTCTCCAGAGATAGACTATACAAAAAGAGCTCTTGAGGTGCTCAGTAACCCAGAAACAGTTGAAGAAATTAATAATATGGAATGAGCATATGCCTTCTTGTATAGTCGCGGAGATCAGGTCTCTATATATCCAGAGGGTATATTTTTTATATGAGAACAGGGATCGAGGGAATTAATTCTGAGTTTTAGGCATAGAATTTCCTTACTCTGACTAGCAAATCTTTATGCTGAGCATTTTTCAACGAAATAATAAAAGAGAACCCCACAGGTGCTTATTCGGAAAAATTATGCAGCAGAGTGCTGATTGATTTGATACTGGTGAAAACTGTCTCTCCATCAGAAGCTTTGTTCTTCGAGGAGCTCAAGAAGTCAGTCAATATGGTGTATTTCTATGTGATTGTCACACATAAAAGAGCTCCTGTGAGTGCTGTATTCTGTGATACGACACAGCTCGAACCATCGACCAAATATCACATCAATTGTTTCGAGAGGGATTTTCTTTCCGACAGCTATCCTCAGATACGTGCGGTAGTATCCTGATACTTCTCGAGAGAGGTTTTCTGGCGTGAGGAGACAAGAATCGGGTAAGAGTTCTGAGCATATATCTCTCCATGAAAGGGACATATTATGGACTTTTTCTTCGTTCTGAAGTGTACCAAAATCTCGATATCGTCCTGCCATACCGATACCACCGAAGAGTGCGTGTACTTGTCTGCGGGGATTATTGATGACATCTTTTACATCGTCGCAGAAAAAAATGAGATCTTCTTCTGACTCGCGAGAGTACATGAAAATCCTATTCGCGAGGTCCACCTCTTCTGATATCTTCATATTTGGATCAAATCCATCAACAGCGGCATAGGCTTCGGCAGTATATGAAAATGGTCCGTTGGTTGTTTGGTTGCCCTTGAATTGTCTCAAGAGATATACAGCAAATGTCTGCATCACATGGAGAAGTGGAAAAGATTCGAGTAACTGAGGAGGAAGTCTCGTCTCACCACGGTGTGCGACAATCGTCGTATCAGCAAATATTCCAAGTGTTCGTGATAAGAGCAACGGATTGAGTGCTTCGACATCAGCGCCTGCTGTTCGCAATATGAGTCGTGATTTTTCTTCGTCTGTCACATCTCGAGAGAGATTGCGATGTATGACAGCGTCGGCGATATCTTTGAAAATCAATCCCATGACTGCCTTATCAGGGAAATCGTAGACCACTTCAGCGACATTGATATGGTATTGTGGATAGTCGGCACAGAATTCTTCTATGACCTCGAGCATGACGATATCTCTCACAGAATTCCTATGAGGACTATTGATGAGAATATTTATCTCAAAGAGCTCAGGATCAAGTGGTTTCCTATCCGATGTTACCTGGTGAATCGTATAATTTTCGAGTGTATTTCTCAGGAGTGACGACTCTCTGTAGGCTGGTATACACACCGCTATACGACATGATGGATTCATATCTCAGAGACTCTCAGCGATACCACATACTCTATCCATTCGTGTCTCGTCCTGGAGTATACTCTCTCTATACTTCTCTTGTTCGAGAAGTGATGTTTTTGGGGATAATGCTTGCATGATGAGCATGCATTGTCTGCTATTATTTTCAAAGTCAACTATATGTCCCTTTTTTATCTTTTATTTTTCCAAAATTCGTCAGCTTCTTTCTCGAGTTTTATGAGCCTCGTGTAGTAATCTGGAAACTCTTTGAGATGTGCCCATGCGATTTTTCCTGTGAGAAGAGGGTCATCACCGGTCACATTTGTTTCAGGATATCTGGTTCCATGTTCCATCTCGACATTCATGCCTATCGTGAATTCTTCGAGAGGTATTTTATCCCAGGGGATTGCCAGAGTGTTGCCAATATTTTGAGCTTCTTGCTCTGATATTTTTTCCATAATTTTATTTTTTCTTCGGTAGCCCCCAGCTCCATTTTGGTTTTTCTCATGTACGGTAGCAGATGCGGAAAAGCGCTATCGTCAGAAGTGTGACAGGCAGGAAAAATGTAAACGCTACCTCACGAGGCGGAGAATTCTCATCGATAGTCAGAGAAAATACTACGAGGAGTGCAATATAGACTCCGAGAACGAGCCATCCTTGCCAGGTGACGGGTACCCATCCCCAACCATAGAGCTTTCTCTTGAACCAGAGCTTTTGTGGATTGTCGTTGAAGTAGTCGATGTATTTTTTGAACATGTATGTATTATAGGTTTTTTCTATAAAAATCTATCGTTCGTTCAAAGGCTCGACTGACATTTTTCCCGATATTGTGATCGTCACTAGGATACATATGGTACTCCACTATTTTCCCAGCATTTTGTAGTGCTTCATTGAGACGGTCGGAGAGCTCCACTGGCACACTTGCGTCTGCTGTACCGTGCTGTATCTCCACCGGTGCCGTGATATCGCTGAGAAAAGCATACGGATCAATCTGATTCCAGAAAGTGGGATTGGTACTCGGGAGGCCATTATTTTTCACGAGCTCACTCTCATGAGCGTCACTGAGGAAGCTGATTTTGTCATTGTATGTCTCAAACATATGTACATAGCTGCCCACCACACCAGCCCACAGAGATGCCGCCCGGATATCCGGCGAAATGGTCAAAACTCGCAAACCAATTTGTCCGCCATTTGAGTGTCACCAATATCCTATACGGAGCGGATCGACTTCTGCATACCGTTTCAGAGAGTCGAGTGCTGAGAGTGTATCGATGATATATTTCTCTGAGTAGTGTGCACTCACGGGTTCGCCCTCAGAGTCACCATGCCCACGGAGGTCAGGCTTGTATGTCACAAAGCCAGCACGAGCGAGCCGAGCCTGATAGGTCGGATAATCTCCCGTCGTAGAATACCGTTTCGGAGGTATATATCCATGGATAAAGAGTATCGCAGGAAATCCTCATTCTGGTTTGTTTGCGAGTGGTACTGTGAGAAGACCAAAGACCTTCAACCCCTCAGACCTATATGATGCGATATATTGTTTGTAGTTCGTGCCATTTCCTAACTGTCTCTCAATAATAAAGTCTCCGCCACTAAATTCCTGAGAACGCAGGTGCTTGATGGACATTGGATGGATTGCTTCCTGTGGCGCAGGCTGAGATAATTCTTCTTCGGGTGTCATCTCAGGTACTGCAGATGGTTGGATACAACTTGATAAGCAAAAAAGTAGGGAGAGAGTGATAAAAAAGGATTTCATAACTGGTTTATTTAATAGACCTTATCAATAACTTTTCTCGCTTCAGTATATCCATCCTTTTCAGTTTCGAATATTTTTTTATAGAAATAAAATAAGGCGATTCCATATTGAGGCAATTCAAGAAATATAAATTCATCCATTTGGTGAAAAAAATGAAAGCCTTTATTTTTTGTCTTAAATATAGTAAGAGAATTAATTTTTGGTTTTTTATTTTTTACTGTTAGTCTTTTTTGAGTTCGGCGTATTTCTGACAATACTTTTGAGGGAGTTTCTGGTCCAGGAATTCTTAGTTCCGACAAAGAAAAATCAGCCAAATATGGTATGTATCAAGCTTTTTTTGAAGCGTTAAATCTTTTTATCACATTGTAAATTTCAAATTTATAATCAATTACTTCTAGCCATCTTATTATATTTTCTTTTTCTTCGTCAGAGAAATATGTTTCATTTAAATCAGTATCTTTAAATAGTTGTTGAATATATTTTTCTAAGTTATTTAATAGATTATTGTTGCAGTCTTGGCATGCAGGAATCGTGGTTGTATTATATTTTTGGCTCATCCCATTTATGTCATTTGTAAAGAATTGCTCTGTTGATTTTTCGAAGGTCCAACGAGGCAGTACATGTTCTTTGGAGATTTTTTTCAAAGAAGCACAAAACATACATCTGCTTATTCAAGGCTTCACAGACTTATTATTTTCGCGTTTTATGTAGTTTTCTAAAATATGACTTATGATAATCTTAGAATTATCTCGTACCTCTTTTCTTATATTTTGTGATTTTGAATTAGTTCTCATTTAGTTTTTCAATTTTTCTACATTCCTCACAACCACACCACTTCGCAAGGGGAGTTTCAGAGCATTTACATTTCCTAGCTGTGCAGATATATCTGCCGAAGAGTACGATAGCATGATGCATGCTGCGTTTTTGTTCATCCGTCAGGAGCTTTTCGAGCTTTTTATCTGTCTCGTCTGGTGTGCGGGTTTTTACAATTCATAGACGATTCATCACACGGTGGATATGTGTATCGACACCGATAAATGGCATATCATAGAGATGAGAGAGGACGACCTTCGCAGTCTTCACACCGACGCCAGGGAGTGTGCGGATTCATTCCATCGTGGGAGGAATATGTCACTGATGTTCTGCGACGAGTTTTTCTGCTGTCATGAAGAGATGTTTCGTTTTGACTCGATAATAGTTCACACCCCGGAGCATCATTTCTACTTTCTCAGGTTCGAGCTTGAGCAGGTCTGCAGGAGTTTTCACGAGTTTGAAGAGTCTCTTTGTCGCTTTATTCACTCACTTATCCGTCATCTGTGCGGAGAGCATGACAGCTGTGAGGAGCTGAAATGGCGTCTCAAAATCCAGCTCAATCAATTTGGTGGGATAGAGCTCGAATATGGATTGGAGTATTTCATCCCGCTCGGATTTTGTACGGACTTTCATGAAATACATGGTAGGGAAGTGGGCTGGAAATGCAAAGAGCGTTTGTTTATCAATTTCTTTCGAGAAAATCATTGCAAAAAATCGGTCTGCCTGCTATAATGAAAACAATGAAGAAAAAAATACAACATCTTTTCTCTCAGGAGAAGCGGATAGCGTATACTCTGGTAGGGGTATTTTTTTTAGTGCTGTGTTATACTTTACTCTTTTTTGGTCATCAATTCCTCGTCTACCGCTACGAAGTGCTCCATGAAGAGGCAACAAGGGAGGGGACGCTCGTAGTCATGCCAGCAGATTTCCAGCGCGCTCATGCAGTGGCAGAGAAGCGCAGTTATCTCACGAGACCCGATGTGCTCTTTCAGGAGGCAGTGATGCTCCAGAGTGGTGTCCGTGTGCTCATTAGTCAGTACCGCAATGATTTCTATCGTATGCGCGAGGCTATTACGGGGAATATGCAATCACTCCGAACTATTCTCGAGCTCAGTGAGGGAATGGTTTTCGCAGAGAGAGAAGAAATCAGTCACCGTGCCAGCTATCTCGAAGGAAGGCTCACCATGAACAAGGAGGACCGAGAAGAATCTCTCGACCAACTCGTGAAGCTCTCAGGGGAATATGTAGAAAAAGCTTCAGCAGATCTCGAACGCACCAAGAAAGCTCTCGTCATCCAGGATATCACATCACTCAAGCACGAGATTACTTTTCTCGATTCACTCTATCGTGTAAATCCTGGAACGAAGCTCAAATTTGACGCAAAAGTATTTAACAAGCTCTATCAGGAATCATTTGCAGAAACAAAACTCAACCAGAAAGCAGACGACCTCAGAGCGTCATGGCTGACCATTTCAAATCTCCTTGATCCATATCGTATAGAGTCACGAGAAATTCGTCGTCTTGCACGAGAAAAACGCGCTGATATCGTCGCCGAAGAAGCAAAAAAATGGATAGAAAAAGAACCACCAGAAGCACCATTTCCTGATATCTATGATCAGATATACATCTCTCTCGCTGAGCAGATGATGTATGTGTACGAAGACGGTGATCTCATCACTTCGACCCCTATCACGAGCGGACGACAGAAATATCAGACGGTTCGGTGAACATTTAAAATCTACACAAAACAGAGAAACAAGCTCATGAAATCACCATTTCCTGATGAAGACTATGAATTATGGGTGGATTATTGGATGGGATTCTACGGAGCGTATGGTATCCACGATACCTGTAATTCTCGTGATTGTTGGAGGACAAAATTTGGCTGACCGAGCTATATCTACAACGGGAGTCATGGGTGCGTCAATACGCCCTACGATGCAGTGAGACTCATCTATAACTGGGCACGAATAGGGACGACAGTGCATGTGAAGTAGCTTCTACAGACCAGCAATCAAGAGCTCCTGCTCTATGACTCGAGAGAGATCTATCGTTGCGTCATGTAAGTTGATGTATTCTATGTCATCTGTGTCTTTTTCAGTTTTTTTGAGACGAAATTCGCGAGAGATATTATCGAGTTCTACTAGTTTTTCCTCTATTCCTTCACTTGGTATCGTCACAGTGGTGGTGATTTTTTGCAGGAGACAATTGATACCGTAGTCTTCGCGTATCAGCTTCACAGACATCGAGAGACTCTCGGTGCAGATGAGGTCTTCCCAGGTCTCTTCAGGGATATCCTGTTCAAATTGAAATTCCGATATACTTCCAACAGGGAGACTGAGGAGAGAGGAGATATCTATCGTAAACAGAGACATACTTAGAAGAAATATCTGATTTTATCGCTCGCTGGATGATTCCTGAGTTTCTGGAGAGTCTTTGCTTCTATCTGACGGACTCGTTCTCGTGTGACGCCGAATTCTTTGCCGACTTCTTCGAGTGTGTGGACTTCACCACCATCGAGACCAAATCGCATGATGACGATTTTTCTCTCACGAGGTGTAAGGAAATCCAGCATGTCATAGAGGTTTGTTTTCACCATGTGCATATTTGCTGCCTCATCAGGCTTTTCGTATTTATCATCCTGGATGAAGTCTCCGAGAGTCGTATCTTCCTCTTTTCCAACTGGTGTATCGATAGAGAGTATATCCTGACTGATTCGCATAATTTGTCTCACCTTCCTGACATCCATCTCGAGCTCTGTTGCGAGCTCTTCGATGAGGGGCTCACGGTTGAGCTCCTGGGTCATCATACGGTAGGTGTAGTTGAATCGATTGATTGTCTCGGTCATGTGGACAGGGACACGGATAGTCCTCGATTGGTCAGCGATAGCTCGTGTGACGCCCTGACGAATCCACCAGGTCGCATACGTCGAGAACTTGAATCCTTTCTCGGGATCAAATTTATCAACTGCACGGAAGAGACCGACATTTCATTCCTGGATCAAATCGAGGAGACCGAGACCACGGCCCATGTATTTCTTTGCGATGGAGACGACGAGACGGAGATTTGATTCTGCGAGTTTTTTTCGAGAAGCTTGATCACCCTTTTTGATGAGACGACCGAGTCGGACTTCCTCATCACCATCGATGAGAGGATATCGACCGATTTCATTCAGGTACATGCGAATCGAGTCATCAGAAATCTCAGAGAGATCGATGAGCTCCTGCTTATCTTCTTTTGTTGTTTCAAAGAGATTTTCTCGATCGAGATTATCGACGAGCTCTATCTCCATCTGCATCAGGACATTATAGATTCTATCGAGGAGCTCGATGTCTTCTTCTGCCTTTGGGAGGACGCCCATGAGCTCATCCTGGCTGATTTTTCCTTCGACCTTTCCTTTTTTGAGGAGGTCTTTTATGAGCTCTGGGAGATCTTTTGTCAGTTCTTCGGGGAGAGTCGTATCGATAAAGGTGTTAAATCATTTTCCGACGCGACGACCATCTTTTTCACGGTCGACATTGAGGCGAGAACCCTGAGATTTTGGTCCCTTTTCTCGGAAAAATGCTTCACCTTCTTCAGCCTCCTCCTCTTCTTCCTCTTCTTCCTCTTCTTTTGAGTTACCGTCGAATTCATCATCGTCGTAGGAATTTTTATTTTTCTTTATAGAGTCGCCCCAGCTCATATCTTCTTCATCATGAAATGTCGGTGTTCGGGGAATGATTTTTTTTGGTTCGTCCACGACGATATTGTCGAGGCTGACTTCTTCGACTATATTTTTTTTATCGGACTGTTTCGTTTTTTTTGGTGAAGGCATAGGACTTAGATGAGTTTATTTTCTCGGGCGAGCTTCAGGAGTTCCTGGAGCTTTGGGAGGTCGCTCGTGTATTTTTTTTGGAGTTTACGAAAATTTGTCTGATTGATACCCCAGATGAGCTCACGGAATTCGAGGAGAATCTTTTCTGCGGTTTTACCATGAGAGAGTTCTTCGAATCTGAGTTCGTGACTTTTTATCGTTTCGCTATCGAGCGTTCCTGCGATGACGGCAGCTATCTGTCATGCACTTTCATCAGAGAGTACTTCGTCCTGGAACAGGCATTCACGGAGAAAAATCTCACGGCCTTCTCGTAAACCAATAATATAGGTGACGAGATATTCTTGTCCAGACGGTAGGAGTGATGGAGACACATCAACAGGTGGTCTCTTTTGACCACGAACAGCTCTATTGTATTCAGAGTAGAGAGTTTGCAAGCTCATCTCGAGTTTTTTTGAGAGCAGCCTGAGTGCCTGATCTATTTCGACATTTCCATGGAGTGCGAGGATATGTTTTATGACTTCATCGAGGAGTCATTTTTTACCTTGGTTGGTGGTGATGTCATGCTTCGACGCACCCTCTTCGATGATAAAAGAAATCGCAGGAACAGCATCGCGGATGTTTACAGAAAAATCTCAACCAGACTTCAAAAATTCATCAGGATCTTTCGCTTCTCCGATATTTATGACGTAGATATCGACGGGATCATTTTGTAGATTTTCTATCGAGCGAAATATCGCCTGCTTACCTGCGCTGTCACGATCGAGACAGAGATAGACTTGATTCGTGAGTCGACGTATGAGCCGTATATGGGACTCTGTGAGTGCAGTACCGCTGATACCGACGACATATTCGTAGCCACTTTGGTGGAGACTGATGACATCCATTTGTCACTCGACGACGATGACCTTTTTTTCTTTCTGGATTGAATTTTTCGCATGGTTGATTCCAAAGAGGACATCACTTTTATGAAAAATAAGTGTCTCAGGAGAATTCACATATTTTGCCTCATCATTTCCTCACTTCAGCGTTCTGCCTGAAAATGCTATGACTTCACCTCGATAATTGGTAATAGGGAATATGACACGACCAAAAAATCGATCCTTGTACTGCGAGACAAATATACCGCTATCCATGATTATTTTTTCTGTGAATCATTTTTTCTTCATCGATTCAAACATCTCTCGCGGATCAGAGCTGTAGCCGATTCACCACTTTTCTACTGTCTCCGGGGTGATTCACCTTTTTGCCAGATAATTTCTCGCCTCCAGTCATTCTGGTTTTTGGAGTTCTTGTTTGTACCATTCTGTGGCTGCTGCGTAGAGCTTCACGAGCATGGATTTCTCATCTGCTTTTCCGTCTTGAATTGTATCTGTCTTGAGCTCTACTCACGCTCGCTTTGCCAGTATCTGGAGTGCTTCGCGGAATTCTATCTTCTCCAGGAGCATGAGCATCGTGAGCGGTCCTCCTCACTGATTTGTTGAGAAACAGTAGGCGATTTGTTTTGCGGGAGAGACGACAAAGGACGGTGTTTTTTCAGGCTTGAAAGGGGAGAGTCATTTCCAGTTTGTGCCAGATTTCTTTAATGGTACATATTCTCGTATCAGTTCTACGATATCGATGCGTGATTCTATGTCAGCAACGAGCGTGTTATTCATAGATGATTTGGAAAAAGAGCGAACCCATAGTAGGTAGAGTGATAGTGACGACGAGCAAGAACCAGATGAGAGTGTCAGTATTGATCCCATACCGGAACAGAATCGATGCAGAGAGTATAATCATCGCGAGGTTGATAGCAACGAGCCCTATAAATCCAGGATGTGCACGGAGCCATGAGATTTTTCCAGAACCGATGTGAACGCCTCCTTTATTCGTCTTCTTGAATCCAAAATTATTCCAGAATATTGCCAAGAAGACAGCGCGGAAAATCGTCACAGTGAGTGAGGCAGAGGCGAGGACAGAGAGCCATGCTTCTTTGAGCGTGATATGCATTCTATCGCGATAGATAGAGATGGTTGAGAACATCAGAAAAAGCACATAGAAAAGTGTCAACAGGGCAAAGTCATAAGGAGCTTCAAAACTATATGACTCGTAGATAAAGTAACTTCCAAATAACAGAATCAAGAGATAGAAAGGATAGAGAATCATCTGCCCCCATCCTATCCATCCAAATAGGTATTCAAACCGCTGCATCGGTGTGAGGTGTGAGCGGAAAAATATCTTTTTCCAGTGAGTCTTGAATATCATCATCGCTCCATATGCCCAGCGGAATCGTTGCTTTTTATATTCTTCAAAATTTCTCGGCGGAAGTCATTCGCCAAATATATGATCCACATAGATAATTGAGCGACCATGTGCGAGTATTCTGAGACCCAGCTCAGAGTCTTCACAGATAAATCCATTGCACCATTTCTCAGCCTCCAGGACATCACGGCGTAGGAGACACATCGTCCCATTCATGATGACAGCATTGGAAGCATTTCTGATAATCATTCCTTGTTTATAGAAGAGGTCGAGCTCGTAGCACATAATCTTTTGAAAAGCAGTCGCATCTTCCCGATTATTTGCCTGAGGACACTGTATTGCTGCGACCTGATTTTCTCTGAAAAGTCCTATCGTCATACGGAGCCAATCTGGTTTTACACAATAATCTGCATCCAGGAGTCCAATAATTTCCGCTCGAGGATCTGTGAGCTCGAGAGCCTTGTTGAGCGCACCAGATTTATATCCATCTAGTTCTTCGAAGTGATAAAATCGCACACGAGCATCACCGAGTTCCTGGACATATTTTTCAACAGGTTTCCAGACTTTTTCATCGCGCGTGTTGTTTTCGATGATGATGATTTCATAGTTTGTGTAGTCCAGATTCGTCACACACTTTATCGTATGTATGAGCATCTCAGGTTCTTCGTTGTAGCTCGGTATATGGATAGAGACAAATGGCTCTTCTCCAGAAAATGGAGTGAGATCTCGGTAAGTGATATGATGCCGTATGTGGCCACGACCTATGATCTTGAGATAATCCCTCAGCTGATAGAGTATCCCCATGATCGGGAGGAGCATGAGGGGTATATTTATCCAGAATTGGGGGAGGTAGAGATAGTGTCCTATCCACGCCTTATAGGCTATCATGACGAGGATATTTATGAGCCCGAGGAGAGTGAGAGATCCCCAGAAAAAAGCTCGGAATCTCAGATGTCCACCGAGCCAACCAAATATGATACTCACCGTCAAAAATATGAAACTTGTCGCGAGACCAATATCAGAATCTATATTGAGAAACTTCGTGAGCCGATAGACCATATCTCCAGAAAAAATACCGTCTATTTTTGTAGCATATTTCTCTGGAATTTTATTCATAATGGCATCGACAGCATTGGCTACCCCACGGACCATGAAAGAGCTCCCATAGAGCGAGAGTGGTCCAGAGAGTGCGAATTTCTCTCGTCATTTATCATCGAACACTCCAAACGATCATCCTGCATGCTTTTCACTTCCAAATATTTTCCATGGCTGATCAAACGCTTCGATGATGTTATAGCGTATATTTCGGCTCTCTAAGTATTTTGAGATAGTTCGTATATAGGTTGCCTGTGTGAGGAGATTTGCTTCTGCTCAGCCGCGATTGACGCCATTCGATGGCCAGCCTGTTTCAGCGACGATGATTTCCTTATCTGGAAAAAGTGTCTGCATGAAATTATAATCACCCTCCAAATACTCGACTCATTTGTCTACGGGGACATTGTTCCAATAGGGAAATACATGTATCGCGATAAAATCAGATAGTTCTGCGAGTTTTCGCTGCTCATTCCATGTGGAGACTATTTCTCCTGTTGAGACGGGCTTGCTCGTTCTTGTTTTTGCGTATTTCAGGTATAGGTAGAGGTATTTCGGAGAGATAGTTTCAAAGAAAAGTGCCTCATTTCCCACGAGGAGGTAAGTCACAGAGGAATATTTTTCTGCGACAGTGAGCGCTAGATCGAGATCCTCCATATTCTCCATCAGGTCTGCACTGATCCAGACACCGACTATGACTGTGAGTCCGTATTTCTCTGCAATTTCTGGGACGCGGTCCATGCCATGGAGTGTGGTGTAGATTCGCACACATCGAAAACGCTCTGCTATGATAGCCATATCTGCGTCGATAGTCGCAGGCATGACAAATGTTTTATTTTCATTGAGTGTGTATTCGTCACGGTATGGACTATAGCTCACACAGTCGAGATTTTCAGAGGTAGGCTTGACCACATGAGGTCGATCGAGATACCCCCACCAGCTCATATTGATGACGAGCAATGTGAAGAGTAGTATGTATTTTGAGAGGCGTTTTTTGAGCACGGAAAAGAAGAGGCTGAGGGAGTATGATTTGAGTTTTCTGAGAAAGTATGCGAATTATAGTAATTTTATTTTTATTTCCAGAGGACTTCACTTCCCATTAATTTATCTATACTCATCTGCATGTACAGAAAAAATATCAAAAGAATTCTTAGTGCCATCATCACCACACTGCATGTTGTCCTACTCGTAGCAATGGTTTCTATTGGACTTTTATCGCTCTTCCGTCCCGATATCATGAGAGACGTTATTGACTGGATGTGAATACAGATCAAGTCCTGGGGAGATTGGAATTATGTGATACTTTTTTTGGTCGCAATGATAGAGTCATTCCCATTTGTCGGCGTGGTGGTGCCTGGTATGAACCTTATGATTTTAGTTGGTGGATTTTTTGTCGCAAAGCAGTGGGATATCTTTCCTCTCGCAGCAGCCCTCGCGATGACATGAGCGTGCCTCGGAAACGCTCTGGGATATTTCATGGGCAGATATGGAAATCCTGAAACGATGAAAAAATATGGTGCATTTTTCTGAGCTGGCCCGAGAGAACTCGCCTGGCTCGAAAAACAAATAAACAAAAATTGATTCTGGTTTATCGTGGGTGGTAAATTTCACAACCTCCTCCGAGCATTTATTCCCTACATAGCAGGTTCTCATCACATGTCTGGTGCCAGATTCTGGGTGGCAAATATATTTGGTTCTTCACTTTGGGCCGTTTCTATTCTCCTGGTCTGAGTCTTTGCGGTTGAGAACTACGAGGTCATCCTCCAATACCTCAATTATATTATTCTCGCAATCATCGCAGGAGCGGTCATACTCTACTATTTTAAGAAAAAATAATGCAGGATATTCTGACCTACATTGCTGTATTATGTGGTTCTGGGCTCACTATGCTCGTCATGACTTATAGTGTTTTCTGGCTCTTTCGTCGATGGGGTATCGTTGATAAGCCTCATCTCTATCCACACGAAGAGGGGAGGTGACCACTTCCATATCCAGGAGGTATTGTTCTGATTCTGAATCTCCTCCTCTGGTCACCCTGGATTCTCCAGTCCGTCGCTGAGAGTGATTTTAAAAAGACGCTCTATGTCCTCCTGGCCGGAATCATTACAACCATTCTCATGGCATGGGATGATCAGAAGCGTTCGCTTCATCCGATTTTCAGGCTGACATTTCAAGTAGCTCTGTGAGCATTTTTCGGGCTTACGGCTATCAAGATAGGTTATGTCAGCAATATATTTGGAGGCATTATTTCTCTCGATACGTTTGAGGCACTACAATGGACCATCGTAGGAAAAACTATCTATCTCATACCACTTGTCGCGACGATTATATGGTATGTGCTCGTTATGAATGCTATTAATTGGAGCGACAATGGTCGTGCGATGACCTCGAGTGTGAGTCTCGTCACACTGGTTATTCTTGCCTGACTTTCTCTCAAGCTCTATCTCACTGATACGACAATTGCCTCCCAGAATAATTCCCTCTTTGTATTATCATTTCTCGCGATTCTCATACCGACCCTGTTTGTTTTCTGGCGTTTTGATGTCCGTCGAGCCTGTATAGTGGGGGATGCAGGGACGATGTTTCTGGGATTTATGATAGCGACACTTTCTATCGTTTCATGAGGTAAAATAGCAACTGCATCTATCGTTCTCGGTATCTACTTCATCGATGCCTTTTATGTCATACTCGGACGGATACGAGCTGGTAAAAATCCTATGAAGTGAGATCTCACTCATCTCCACCATCGTATGGCGGAGCAGGGGATAGACTATCGCCATCAGAGGTATCTTGTGATGATGCTTTCTTTTTTCTTTGGTGTTGGCGCTATTTTCCTGGACACCTGGTGAAAAATTATCCTCTTTGGAAGTATCATTACTATAGTCGTCTATATATCACAGATTGCGAAAACGCTTGAAACGATGCTCAAAAAGGATAAATAGTGTCCCCGTCATTCCAACCAAGCCCTATGCTTGTCGAAGGGCGCGAGGTGGAATCTAGACTTGCTATAAATTATAAGAGGTGCTTTTCGATAAACTTTCTCTCGCTCTGGTGTTTCATCTTGAGCGGGGATTTTTCGAGCTCTACCCACATGATTGCTTCATCACGAATAGTTGTCGCAGGTGATTCATTATGTCGCATATGAAAGAAGACAATCTTTTTTCTCCTGAGTCTATCTCGGACTGTTGCGATCTCTGCCACTATAGAGCTATTATGTACACCGGTTTCTTCGCGAAATTCACGCATAGCCGCATCCGCAAATGATTCTCATTTCTTGACGCGTCATTTTGGCAGCATATAGCCTCCATCTCTATGGAGTATACAGAGAATTTCTCGTTTTCATTTTCTCTCGCGTATATATATACCACCAGCACAATCATCGAGCCAGAAATATGAGGCGATTTTTTTCTTCCATACTTCGAGAGTTTTCTGTCTTTTTTTTGTTGATTTCATGAGAACATCGTAGTGATTTTTTAATTTAGTGAGAGTTTAAAATATTTGACAAATTAAATAAATACAAACAATTACAAATTGTAACTTTATTTCTATGCCAACACCATCCTCTCAGCCCACAGATTCTATCGTTCTCTCACCAGAGCAGATTGCGAAATTAGAAGAACAATATCCAGGACTCTCGGAAACAATGAGACAATTCCAGCAACAAGCATCAGACGCTCAAGTGTCACAACCAACAGAAACACTACCAGCACTCGTATGTCCTCCAGATATTTCACAGAAAGATGCTTCTGAGTTTGCAAAACTTGGTCTCTCCTACGAGACACGAGCAGACGGAGTGTGGCTTGCTGTCTACGAAGACCCTGAAACAAAGAAAAAGAGTAAATTCATCTACAATCCACAAGCATTTGTGAATGCCAATCCTCCAGAGAATACAACTTGGCAAAAAGATGGAATGATAGAACACGAGGTAAACCTCGAAGGACTCAAATCAGTCTGGCACTTCAATAGAAATGGTGCAAATAGTTATGCACAAAAACTGTCAGAAAAGAATGTCAAACTTGCAGATAATGCTCTTGTCCAAAACATTGCCTCTAAATTTGGTGGACAAATGCACAAAGCTTTTGGTATCCCACTGACCGCATGGTCTCATCCAGATGGTGATCTCAATCGCGGCGATGTGGGTCGCTACGCTGGCCTCTGGTTGGATCGTCGCTTTCTGGGTGTCTACCGTGATGGCGCTTGAGTCGGCGATGGCGTTGAGCACTATGGTCTCGGTCTCTTTTTGCAGGATACATAAATCCGATACTTTGTTCCTTCCTTTCTTTTCTACTTTGTAGCCGATTCTTTCATGACTTCGGTATGAGTGTATTTTTGAGAGGACGACACGGCATTTTAATCCGCATAAAATACTTATTAAACACTCCTTGAATAAAAAATTTGCATAACCGAATATTTTATTTATACTCCCGTCACTTTCGTCATATTGCGAGGGGGCGTAGCTCAGCTGGTTAGAGCGCCTCCCTGTCACGGAGGAGGTCGCGGGTTCGAGTCCCGTCGCTCCCGCCATTCATCTGAGTAATTAGATAATTGGCAAAAGAGGATTTATGAGAAGCGACCATTGCCACTCGTTCCGACTTGTCGGAACTCCGGTCTTGGATACGAGCCTCATCAATTCCGCCAGATATATCTGGATTGCCCTCTATATATATGATAAAAGTTGTTTGGGGTCTTAGCTCAGTTGGCTAGAGCGCCTCGCTTGCACCGAGGAGGTCAAGGGTTCGACTCCCTTAGACTCCACCATTCTCTCTTTTTGAATGATGACATAAACATCTCATTCTTAGTTTCTCACTTTTTGTGTATGACAGGCTCAGGAAAAAGACCCAGAAATAAAATCTATATAGTCAGTAAGCGCCGTGCGATTACTGGTGACAAGATTACAAACGCAAAAAAGACATACGAAAAACTCGTTCGTCGCGAAGAACATGAAGGTAAAACTGCATGGCTCGCTGATGCTATGACGAAAGCTGTCGCTCGTCTCAAAAAGATGGGTCTTGCAAATTATATCAAAAATTAATTTTCACTCCTATGGTACGCCTCTCATGATCACGACATCGGAAACTCCGTGCAGCACTTGTGCGCATCGAGAAAAAAGTCCGAAAATCGAAAAAGAAGAAGTAATCAAAAAATCATTTGAAATATACTTCTTTTCCCTATAATACCCCTACTTTTTAATTCCTTTACTTTTCTCTTATGGCTGATTTTCAAAGAACAAAGCCACACGTTAATGTTGGTACTATTGGTCATATCGATCACGGTAAGACAACTCTTACTGCTGCTCTCACCGCTGTCGGTGTAGGTTCTGGTAATGCTGCTGTTTCATACGCTGATATCGCTAAAGGTGGTACAGCTCGTGCTGGTTCAGACAAGATTATTACAATCTCAACTTCTCACGTAGAATACGAATCTCCTCTCCGTCACTACGCTCATGTCGACTGTCCTGGTCATGCTGACTACGTCAAAAACATGATTACTGGTGCTGCTCAGATGGATGGTGCTATTCTCGTCGTTTCTGCTGTTGATGGTGTCATGCCTCAGACTCGTGAGCATGTTCTCCTCGCTTCTCAGGTTGGTGTTGCTCGTATCGTCGTATTCCTCAATAAGTGTGATATCGCTGATCCAGAGCTCACAGACCTCGTTGAAATGGAAGTTCGTGAACTCCTCTCAAAATATGGTTTTGATGGTGACAATGCTCCAGTAGTTCGTGGTTCTGCTTTCACAGCTCTCCAAAATCCTACAGATCCAGAAGCTTCAAAAGGTGTTCGTGAACTTCTCGACGCTCTTGATAGCTATATCCCTGAGCCTACACGAGAACTCGACAAGCCATTCCTCATGTCTATCGAAGATGTATTCTCTATCAAGGGTCGTGGTACAGTTGCTACAGGTCGTATCGAACAAGGTATCGTCAAAGTCAATGATGAAGTAGAAATCGTCGGTATCCGTGATACTCAGAAATCTATCGTCACTGGTGTTGAGATGTTCAAAAAATCACTCAATCAGGGTCAAGCAGGTGACAACGCAGGTCTCCTCCTCCGAGGTATCGAGCGTGAACAGATTGAGCGAGGTCAGGTTATGGCTAAGCCAGGATCTATCAAACCACACAAGAAATTTGAAGCTGAAGTCTATGTCCTCAAGAAAGAGGAAGGTGGACGACACACTCCTTTCTTTAAGGGTTACAAACCACAATTCTATTTCCGAACAACAGATGTGACTGGTTCTATCGAACTCCCAGCTGGTGTAGAAATGGTTATGCCTGGTGACAACGTCAAATTTGTCGTTGAACTCGGTTGTGGTATCGCTGCTGAAAATCAACTCCGTTTCGCTATTCGTGAAGGTGGTAAGACTGTTGGTTCTGGTATTATTACAAAAATCCTCGACTAATTATGACTGCTACTAAAGCCAAAGCAAAAACTGCTCCGAAGAAAGACGCTGCTAAAACTACAGCAAAAAAAGCACCTCTCAAAGAAGCAAAAGTATCAAACACTTCTCGAAAGGAAACTCTCAAGATTTCTGTAAAGGCTTTTGAACACCGTGTTGTTGATGAAGCTGTGAAAAAAATCATTAGTGCCGCAAAGGATACAGGTTCACAAACTGTTGGGCCTATTCCTCTCCCGACAAAAATCGAAAAATTCACGCTCAACCGATCAACATTCGTCAACAAAAATGCTCGTGAACAGTTTGAGATTCGTCGTCACCGACGGCTCCTCCTCATCAATGAACCTACTCCAGAGACTCTCGAGACTCTTCAGAAGCTCAATCTCCCTTCAGGAGTTGGTGTGGATATCGCTATCGTAGCGGCTGCCTAATTCTATTACCTCCCTTTTATGCCACGCATCTGTGTCTATACATGAAAAACCACTGGAAGTGGAAACAAAGTCTCTCACTCTGTACGACGTACAAAGCGTAATTTCATGGTCAATCTCTTTTATAAGAAAATCCGTGATCCTCGCGATGGAATAGTCTACCGATTGAGACTCTCTGCTGCTGCTATCCGCACTATGCGCAAAAAAGGTGTAGTAGCTTTTCTCCAAGACTTTGGTCTCTAGGAATAATCATAAAAAACGCTCCGAAAGGGGCGTTTTTTCTTGCGTGAATACAAATACTCCTATAATCACTTTGCCCTGTATATGTGTCCGCGTAGCTCAGTGGAAGAGCAGTAGCCTTCTAAGCTAAAGGTCGATGGTTCGATCCCATCCGCGGACACCATATTTGAACAAAAAAATACCTCACGCAATGTGAGGTATTTTAATTTAAAAATTTTTGAGAGTTGGTTTTGTTTCCATTTCTGCCTCTACTGCTGGCTCATTTTTTCGATTATCTTCCAGAGTTTCAGCTTTGACATCATCACTTGGTGTCTTTTCTTCAATGGTTGATTTCTTGGTCTCTTCGGGAGTTGTAGTGGGAGGGGCTACCTTGGTACCGTTTCATCCTGTACATGATACCAGGCATGTTGAGGCGAGGAGGATAAAAATTACTGATATTTTTTTCATAAAAGACAGAGTTAGTTATAAGAGAATGAATGCATTATAGCAAAAGGTGCACGAAGTGTGATAATTTTGAGAGGACTTTTTTTGATTTTATTGTTAATAAGCCTGGATTTTATTTTTCTACGCCTTGCATTTTATCCTACATCTCCATAATGAGCGACTGTAGGCCCAGGTGGTGAAATGGTAGACACGCACGCTTCAGAAGCGTGTTCCGCAAGGCGTGGAGGTTCGAGTCCTCTCCTGGGCACCAAAAAAAGAAAAGCTTTCTCACAGAAGTTACCAAGAGAGAGGAATCTCACCATTGCCACTCGATATACCTGCGGGTATATCTCCGGTTCGTCTTCATATGCCATTCAAGGCATACTCCGACTCCTGGGCACCATTCTTCGCTCTACATGCTTTGAATGGCACAGCAATAAGTAAGCAATAATATCAATTATTATTAATGAAAAAAGTATTCATCATTCATGGTTTTGAGGGGAGCCCAAGCGGTGGATGGAGGCCGTGGCTCATGTGAGAGCTAGAGAGGTATGATATCTATGCGTGTGCTCTCTCGATGCCAAGCCCAGAGAATCCTGTTTGTTCTGAGTGGGTTGCAGAAATTTCACGACACGTAGAACAAAACAAAAATGATGAGATATATCTCGTAGGTCATTCACTTGGATGACCAACAATTTTGCGATATCTCGAGACAGCGAGTCCTGCTAATATCTCTGGAGTCGTACTTGTCTCTTCTCCGTCAGAGAAAAACAATAATAGTAAAATAAACAGCTTCTTCGAAAAGGAATTTGATTTTGAGAAAATACGGTCTCAGTGCTCTTCTTTTAGTGTTATACATGGAGATGATGATCCACTTGTTCCTCTCGAAAATGCGAGATTTTTATCGGAAAAACTCCGATGTGATTTGATTACTATACATGGAGGAAAACATCTCAATGGATCAGCTAGATGTTTTGCTCTTCCACAATGCCTCCAATCTCTCATGGAGATAATGGAAATAGGCTAATAAGGCCCTTTTAGTGTCCGTAAGCTCATTGTAAAATACTAATCCAGATATCCTCGGCGTATCATGATGAATGCGATTCCAGAAGCGACGAACAGTGCAAAAAATATGATCATCTCAGGACCAGTCGGTACAGCAACACTGTCAGAATAAGCACCTTCTCCAGTAAAGTCACCATTTTTACAGATACCTCGTACTTTGAAGTCTGCGTAGGTCACTTCTTTTGCACTCATGTTAACATCAACACGGAACTCAGTTCTCGTAATTTCATCTATCATTGCGAAGTCACCAGACGTATCTTTCCTAAAGACTTGGTAGGCTACCGCTTCCTTGAGATTATCCCAGCGAATCATAGAATAGGACTCACTTACTTTATCGACACGGATACCACTGACTTTATCAATGAAACAAGTAGGTGCTGCATCGAGGGCAATAGTAAAAGTCTGTTCATCTGAATTGATTGGTGTCTCTTTTTTCTCATCATCGAGACCAATAATAGTTGAGAAGTATTCACCAGCTTCTACATTTGGTATATACCATGTATAGGTGACGCCTTCCTTGATTTCAGACTTTTCGAAGGTGATAACTTCTTTAGTGTATTTTTTTGTCTCAGTGCCGTATTTTATCTTGAAGTATTTGATTTGGTCGAGATCCGGTGTGAGCTCAAAAGTAAACTTCACTTTTTTATCAGGAGTGGTCTCTATTTTGATATTTTCAAATTCAGCCGTAATAGTTCGGAATTTTGTCATATCTTTTTGTTCAGCCTTCACTCCGAGCTGTGTCTCGAGGACGGCTGTAGCCTGGAATTCTCATTCAAACTCTGATGTTTTCATAACTCCAGTGTAGGTTCAGAGTTTTGTCTTATCTTCCTCGAGATTGATAGTCTGATCACCTACTTTGACTTGTACAGTTTTGAGATTGGGGTCACCGACACCGACGAATGTGATACTGCTTCCAGCGAAAAATTCATCACCCTCCTTTATAGTCAGAGATGTGAGCTTTGGGAGTTCTGTGCTGAATTTGATAGTTACAGGCGCTGAAGTACCAGCGACCGCACCAGTGCCATCCAATACCTCTGCAATGAGAACATTGTCTCCAGCCTTGAGATTATCAACTACGACTGAGAAATTTCCACTTACATCAGTCTGAGCGGTTTTGACTTTTGTTCCGTTGAGCTTGATATTGATTGAGCTTGTTGGCTTCGATGTTCCGCTGACAGGCACGCTTTTAGTTGACACAGTTGTATTTGTTGCTGGATCTTTGATGACGATATCTGATTTTGCAGGAGTAGTTGCATCTTTTGTAACTGCAGTAACTTCTACTATTTTTTCCACACCGCCACCAGGACCATCGAGTTCAAATACGACGAGTTCATATTTACCTGCTTTTTTGAGAGTAAATCATTTCTGAAACGTATGTGCCCCCTGGTCAGAGAGTGTAAACTGATATTCTCCATCCTCAAAAGGAAGGACTACATCGCTGGGGTTATTATTTGTATCAAAAAAGATAGTTCCTTCGTATTTATCATATTTTTTACCAGCCTCATTGAGTGCTGTGACAGTCATGTCAAATGCCTCATTGACAATGACCTCTGAAGGCACAGAGATTTCAAAATCATCGAGTTCTGTTTCTGTTGCCTGAGCAACCGCTACTATAGGTGATAATTGCGCGAAAAATATGGCAATGAGGGAGAGGTAGGAGAGAATGCGTTTCATAGAGTACTATTTCTACTCTCTAGACTATCCGATTTAGCGTATAAATACAATGTATTTTAGGATTATTGCACTTGACGAAAATCAGTAAATAGCTCTATTAAAATTGAAACTCATATTTATGTGAAAAAATCGCCAAATTTCACCTTATAATAGCATTCTATAAATCAAATACTTCCCTAAAATAAACCTGATTTTTTATGCTACAGTGGAGTAATCATTTTTGCGATTTTGTAGTTAATGAGAGCTTCTCTCATGATGTTTGCTGGATTGACCACTTTTTTCCTCCTAAAATTTTATTTTCGAATATTTCTTTTGCCACAAAAGCTATTGTTCAGCTACCACAAGAAGTTTCCTGGATAATTTTTTGATTTTTATGATAATAAATGTAGGGGATTAGTGTTGTATTTTCAGTAGTTTCTTGAGTACGGTGTATTCATGTAACGCTATCACTTGTGTTGTTTTTCAACCTATTAATTTGAAATTTTAAGAAATCTAAGAATTTTTCTTCACTTCAGGTATAAAATATATGTGTAATCCCAGGGAGCTCCACAATTGTATAATCCTTGATTAAGATTTGATGCTCATAAATTGTCGGAAAATCAATTTTGTATTGATCTGCTCCTGATGCTTTCTCACCTATTACTCAATAATCTGGTCAAACGAGATATAATTCTACAGGTAAACATTGTTTGTATATTTCTAGGTAATTTAAGTAAGAAAAAACAGCGTTAATACAGAGTTCATCGTGAACCATCTCTAGTTTATAAATATTATCTTCTGAATATATGAATCCTATTTGTTCTACAGATGGGTTGATGTTTAATACCTTAGTCTCTATGAGGTTTTTTTCCTCAGAATTCTTTGGCTTGTATTTAACTAATGCAGTTAAATTCCCTGATGGATAAAAAAGATAAACTTTCATAACAATTATAAATCTTGACTAAAGCTCAGCAGAGCTTCTTTTAAGGTTTTATTCTGGGCGTTTAGTAGTATGTATTTTGTAAATTTTTCTGAGTCAAAAAATGTAGCTGCTCTTTTTTGACTGTCAAAAATAAAGTATAAATCGGCGTTTATGATATCTGTTTTTGTAAATTTTTCCAATTTTTCATGAGGAAATATTTTTAAAAATCCAGCACTTATTTTCGTTAGATATTCGTGCTGAAACACACCCCCAAAACATGTGAGCTGATAATAACAAGTAAATACGGTGTAAACTAGTAGTCATGAAGGAATGAGATTTCACGAAGTGAGATGATGTATGAGTGAAGACGCTTCAAGTTTTATTTGGAAACTCTTATCAGCGGTCATAAGTATATCATCTTCTCGCCAGAGTGCGTGACGATTATTTTTTTCATCGAGATACCAGAAGAGATAGGTTCAACGCTTGTTTTTCTGCTCAAAACAGCAAGAAATACCATCGAAATATTGTTCTATCAATGGCTGAATTTTACTATTTGTCAGAAGCTCGGTTATCGTTGTATTTCTCTCTAAATGGTCTATCAGAATCTCTAGAATGAGTGCTTCCGCATCGAGAGGTATAAACTCTGGCAAATCAGGAAACATATCAGACCACCAAACATGATTGAGCCGAGTAATCTGTGATGAGTATGATGTTTCTCAGAGGATATCTTCTCCGAGGACAAAATTATTCAAAAAAAGCTGTATCTGAGTGTATTTCCCCTCTTTTATGATATTATCATGCAGATACGAATCTACCCGGGGAAATGCGTGGCGTTTGATGTCTTCTCTAATATAGCCTCACAGGCCAAAAACGGGTGACATCCTCTTGTCTGCTGAGAAGAAGGGGAGATGGAGATACTTTTCTGGAGCATTCTCTCCATCACCATGAAATACGAGGCCTCGAGGATAGGAGGAATTGCCGAGGCTGACATGGCTCGTACAGAGGTTGATAATTGCTTCGTCTGGATTCACGAGTCCTCGCAGAATCGTTGACTGCCAGAAAAACGGATGCCCCATCGGGCCATGATGTTCTGCAGTTGATACGGCATAGTTTTTCCCGAGACTTTTCACGACTGTATCTGCCATATCTTTATCAAATTTTCACGATACATATCTTTCGATAATACCGAGAAATTCTTTTTTCCGTTCCACAAAAAGAGTATTTCCGTCGGGGAATACCCTGTAGTGAGAGTGACCATAGTCAAACAAGCTCATATCACCATGGGTTTCTACGAAGTGCCTCAAATAGGGGAGTTTTTGCAGGAGAGAATCGAGAGCGAGTGAATTCATGAATGGGCTCATCGTATGAGTATCGGAAGAGTTTTCAATATTGAAATATACATTCTCCAAAAATCCACCTCTTTTATCTTTTATCTTTTATCTTTTCGTATAGAGTAAGTCCATGACACCAATTACTACTCTCGATGTCCTCATTATCGTCTCTACTGTCGTCATCGCATGAGCAGGGGGATATTTGATTATCATTCTTCATCGATTTGCCCACATGTCTCGTGTTGCTGACCGATTTGCTCGTACTGTCGAAAAATTTCAGGATGCTTTTGCTATCATCGATCGTATCCCGACCGAGATGATTCGTCGCGTGACAGACAAATTCCCAAGAAATAAATAATTCCTTAACCTTTTCTCTATGAAAAACATGCCTCAATATGTCGTACTCGCTTTCATTATCCTAGGATGATTCTGGATTGGTATGGAGTGGTGATCACAGGCTCGACCTGCGTCACAGAATCCTATTATTCCTGAAACTCCTCAGGCACCTGTTTCAGTCGTTCCTGTTATCGTCCCTGCTTCAGAAACTGACGATGAGACATCAGCTCCAGAAGAGGAGACTCCAGATACCACAACCACGACTCCTGAGCCTGTCGTGACAAATACTACTGTAGATCCAAATCTCCCGAAAAAAATATCCGAGACCATGAATCACTACTCAAATAGTAACTTTCGTTATGAGTTTGATATACCAGCAAATGTTTATTATGCTGGATTTGGTGCGGAAGATGGCGCTCGTCATACGGTTGGTATAGCGAAAGAAGACCCAGAGACTTTATCTGATGCTGCAGTCCGTGTTTATTTCTATGGTAAAAAAGTAGTCCCAGAACTTCAAAATGCCCAGAATAATAAATACGAAGACCCAGCAGGAACATACGTGTACCTCCTTCTTGATGGAGCTTATTCTGTCAAAATAGAAGCAGTCAATATCAATCATCCAATTGTTCAGAAGATTATTGAAACAATCCAGGTGTTCTAAAAGAAGAACTAAAATATAAAAAACTCTCCTCAAGAAAATGAGGAGAGTTTTTTATAAGAAGAAATAATTTATCCTATTTTATTTCTCATCCAGATAGTGAGAGGATTACAGACGTATTTGACGACGAGGAGACTCACCACGATCCCCAGTACAGTCATCTGTCCAAAGCCCTTTACGAGGCTGACTCACATCCACCAGAGGATGAGTCCGACGAAGAGACCAGTGAGATTGCTGTCCCATACTGCTGACCAAGCTTCTTGGAATCCGAGTTTGAGAGATGTCTTCATATCCTTGCCTTGCTGGAGAAAGTCCCGTACTCGCTCGAGGAGCAGAATATTACTATCAATAGCAATACCAAGCGAGAGAACGATACCTGCTACACCAGAGAGTGTGAGCGTCACACCCATGAGACGTACGATTCCGAGGAGCACAAGGATGTAGATGATGAGGCTCGCTCCTGCGACTATACCCGAGCTTTTGTATCTCCAGAGCAGGAATGCACAGATGATAATGAATCACAGAATACCACTGACTATGAGTTGTTGGAGTGATTTTTTACCGAGATTTGGCCCGATAGTTTGCTGACTGTGTTCGTAGATACCAACTGGTACTATACCTTCGTTGATGTTTTTACTGAGGTCTGTTGCCCATTTTTTACTGTCTTGTTCTGCTCAAGGGGTGATGATAGCGTTACCATCGATACGACCAGAGACAGTGGGTGCTGTGAGGAGGGAATTACCAAGAAATATTGCGATAACACCACCAGCATTTCTCTCAGTTATATCCCCAAACATTTTCTGACCTTCTGCATCAAACACGAGATTCACTACATACTGACCCGTTGTTTGATCAGGGGTAGGGATTGTGTTAATGAGGTGCTTTTCATCAAGAATTTGTTTGTTGTTTCAGAGTGCGGGCTTGAACTTGAGTGGTTCCTTATCTGCAAAGAGAATTTTGACATCGACGGGGCTGGTGAGTGTGAGAGGTTTGCTATCCAAGCTCTCCACTAATACAAAACCAGTTCATTCTCTTCACCCGAGCTTGATTCCTGGTATTTTCCCTGTGAATTCACCCTTTCAGAGAGTTATAGACTCAATAGGGAAGAGCGCTGAGAGGTCTGAGAGCAGGAGGGTTTCTTTACCTAGGAGAGACTGTATTTCAGGGCCTTTGAAAGAAAAAACATTTTCATAGGTATCGGCTATTTTTTGACCCCACGCATCAAATGGTATAGTTTTTTTATTAAAAGAGTCAGATATGGCATTAACAATCTCTCAGCGCTTCGCGAGAAGAGTATTGAATTCTTCAGTTGGGCGAGGTTCTTTGAATTGTATTTTCACGACTTGTCCTATTACTCTCTTCGCTTCACTGATAAATTCTGCATCCTTTTGTTCTCTCTCACTTGCCTCAAGCTTTGTATGACTACTCGGGGTAGGGATTTGTACTATGATATGAGTTTCATCTCCGTAATATGCGGTATTGAGCGATGGCTCTGTAGTGCCAATTCTCCTTACTCGTCCATCGAGGATAGTTTTCATATCTTCGAGAATTTGTATCTTTCTCTCGGGTGTGAGATCGGGCGTTGTACTAAAATCTACGAGATAATCCAGTTCGACTCATCCCTGGAGATCGAGACCAAGCTTGTAATCCTCGAGGCCTCCATCGAGAGCCGATAAACCAAAATATGACCAGGGTATTGCTGCCCAAGTAGTCATGAGCACGATGAGGGTAATGATAATTTTTTTCATAGTTTGCTAGATATTAGTTCCTTCGAGATCGAGTGACGCGAGGTCAGCTGATGTGTCTGATTTCCTTGAGACTGTTTCATGAGAGATGACAGGTTCACCCGTTGGTGCTACACCCTCTCTCAGCATGACGTGGAGTTCCCGGCCTTTTTCTCCATCTATACTTTTGGTAGAGATATCTGTGTATTTCTCACTGATATAGGCGTGTACTTGTTTGCGTTCATATCCTGAGAGATCATATATGACCTGATCGATACCATTTCTGCGAGTGAGATCTACCTTGCGATCTACGATAGCCAGGAGCCGTTTTTGTTTCTCTGCGAGATAGTCATTGATCTCCAGATGGATGATACAGTGTGACTGGATGAGCTGTTCCGCCATTTGTACGAGCAGAGACTGAGTCTCCTCGAGTGTGCGTCCATGAGGGCCGATGAGAAGAGGGGAATCATCTGAGGATATCTTTATTGTGTAGATATGGTTTTCCGCGTCTTGCTCTATAACCTCTAAACCAGAAAATTGCACACCCAGTGCCTCAAAAAATCATTGAGCCATGGTGGTGAGAGAAGCGTGTGTAGTCATAAAATAGAAATTAGTGATGGGATGTATGATGTGCGTGCCCAGAATGATTCGCTGCGTCGCTGTGCATGAGATTTTCCCGGAAAACAGAATACCAGAGTGTTTCGACAAAGAGCTCTATAGTCGAATTCATCGCAGAGACTATAATCAAAAACGCTAAATATACCAGACCTATTATCACAAATGCGCCTTGCAAAAATACTGGCCCCAGTCCGAGTGCCACGAGTCAGCTCATGACAAAGGGTAAAGCAAAAATACCAACGAGCAATATAATCTCACGAACATACACGAGTATGAGGGATAGAAAAATCCTTCCAGTAGTGCTGATGTTTTCGAGCGTCATGGTGAGAGAGAGCCCAAGTGACTCAAATACGCCCTTATTCTCCGCTATGATATAGTAGCGAGCATATTCAAAGATAAACCGCGTGACACCAAGGGCGATGAGAAATATAGCAGCTATGATACTTATGAGCGTCCAATTTGCCTCTAAAAATTGATAACCCCAGAAAAATATATAAACGATATAGACGGGTTTTGACCAGAAAAGAAGCGAATGGTATTCGGCAAGTTTGACAGATTTTCTCCAGCCAAAAGCAAATGCCCGCATACCACGGTATTCCCGTTCATTTTGATTGTTATAGGCGCGTATGAGATATATGAGGCCCGCGTTAAATATATTTTTTATCAAGAAATTAATCAAAAAATATACTATGCCAACCACCAGTACACTTGATATGAGAGTCATGCGGTGATCTCCTATGAAAGCAGTCGTATTCTCCCGTAGCCATCAAAAAAATTCAGATTCCTTTCCCATGACATCCAGAGATATGTGGCCAATTTGATAGATCAGGGTGATGGAGAGTATGACGGTATCTATGAGTGATCACCAGAAATTGAACCAGCGAATTTTTTGTCCATTGAGAGTCACTTTCCAGGCTTCGCTGAGGTGGTTATTTAGACGAGAAGAGCTCATTTTTTAACCATGCAAAAAATCAAATAATATTCTTTGGTTCGGAGGAGAGCTTGTAACCTTCCTTGAAGTATCATCGAGTCATGATATCTATCAGCATCTCTCTTCCTGTGAGAAATTCGGGTATCTTGACGCCACGCATAGTATTTTTTGTACCTATGTATTCGTAGGGAGAGCCAAGGGTATAGACCACGAATTCTCGATCGAGAATTTTCTGAATATTTATTTGTATATCTCGTAGCCTATCGGGCGTACTATAGTAGAGCCTGTCGGTGAGTCTCGTGAGGAGTGTGTCGAGAGTACCATCCTTGATTCGAGACATGTTGTAGCCACTATTCACCTGATTTGAGTGAAGAAACGATCATACATTATAGTAAAATAAACCGAGATTTACTCCAGTAAAAATCATGTCATAGGAGAAATCAGGATTACTCACATTTGATTTGATATCAGTAACAGAGAGTTCTTCTATAATAGCCTCTGCTCACAGATCTTCGAGTTTCTTTTTAGTCTCTTGTGCCATACGACTCAGGTATGGGCTATTTGATTGAACGATGATTTTTAGAGAAAGAGGCTTTCCTTCACGGTTGTAGAGCTTTTTTGGGTCAAGATTTGTCGGTGCAACAACAGGTGCAGCAGGAGCAGTAGTATTTTCTTGTTCCCAGCTTGTCTTCATTTTTTCGAGATTGGCTCCATCAGTATCATGATAGATGATGACAGACTCTTCTGCGAGGAGTTTTGTATCCGCATAAAATGATACTCTATAGCTATTTTGACCAATGATGAGGTTGGTAAATTCCTTTTTTGCTGTGTAGACAAATGTGCGTTTTTGAGCTACAAAATTACGAAGCGTATAGTCATTGATGATAACTTTTGTGGTTCCAGCCGGAGCAGTTCATCGGATATCTATTGTTGCATTTGAGACAAAAAGAGGGGAGACGGTACCAGGATTTGAGATATAGGAGAGAGGTTTCTTTGGATTTGTATTCGGCTTGTTCTCTGCTGGAGCCTGGATAGTTCCACCATAGCTGTATCCGAGAGTTGAGACAGATTGAAAAAAGCTACTTTCCGTGGCAGTGCGGGGAGCATTAGGTATGTCTCCGAGAAATACATTTTCTTCTGCTAGGAGAGAAGAATCTTTGGTATCAATAGTCCCGAGTATATCCTGGTAGATGCTTTTTCTGAGACTCAGAGGTACTCTGGCAGCATTAATAAAAGCACCCTGGAAAACGGGGCGAATATAACTATTCCATTGAGTATTTTTTCAGTTTGAATTTGTATCAGAGAGGATGATATCCGGAGTGATAACTTTGTATATCTCAGTATTTTTCGCTCAGAAACCAAATCTCACTTGATCAAAGAAAAATGGGCGATTTGTATGAGTATAGTACGGATTTCGTGCGAGGAATATAGATTTCTTTTGATCCTCCTTGCTGGTAAATACATAGGGGCCACTAAAAGAGAGAGTGTCGTGGACATCACCGTTCCATCATTCTACGAAATCTTTTTCTCTCACAATGGGTAAAAAAAGCACCTGCAGAGCTGTGATATCACGAGTCCTAAATCGAAAAACTATCGATCATTCATTTTCTGAGACATCAACTGCTGCGAGTTGAGATTTGGTATATTCGTTCAGAGCTTTTTCCTTCAGAAGTGTGTAGGTTTTTATGACATCTTCTTTTGTCATAGGGGTTCCATCATTCCAGAGGGCATTTTGTCCTAGGGTACAGCGCACGGTAGGGAAATTCCCTATATCACAGCTCGCTAAATCACCAACTATTTTTTTATCAGTTGATGAGAAACGAACAAGTCCCCTGTAGACGAAGCGGAGAACCGTGTCATTTGGATCATTTTCGATTTTTGTATCAAAATTAAATACATTGAGTCTTGGTTTTTCTCACAAGATACCGACATTGACGGTACCACCAGGGAGAGGGTATTCTATCGCGTCACTATAGAAATAGAGAACGATGATATGCCCTATCAATAAAAGGCAGAAAAACCCCACAAGGAAGAGGAGGTATTTTTTTATTTCAGTATAAATACTCATAATATGAGATGAAAAAGCGTTTTTATGCTAAGAATGAAGCAATACAAGCGCCAACAAAGACGAGGGAAACAAGGATAGTTGTCGTATGAAGTGTTTTTGCGGGACCACGGCGTTCAACAGGAGCCTGAAGTGTGGTGGTTGCTGCTACATTGAGACCACCATCGCGGACCTGCAGAAGTATGAGTACGATGAGCGTAACTGCTGAAACGAGTATAATGAGATTCATAGACAAAATTAAGAACCCCGAGAGTGTAGCGAAAAGTCGTTTTTTTGCAATCATTTTTTTGCAATCTGACGCATTGTATGGCAATATGACCCTATGAAACAAATTTTGTTCCTCATTCTCTGATATCTGAGCACTTTTCGAGCCCAGGCATTTACAGGAGATATAGGCAAGACGAGCTATACATTTGATGTGGAGAGTATATTCCCTGCGCCTCAGCGTGTTGCTGGAAATAGGGGAATCGATAATGTCATCGAATATATCGTTTCCATGATACCACTTCTGACCACACTTATGGCAGTTTGAGCTGTACTCATGGTCATATTGTGAGGTTTTCAGATGGTACTCGGATGAGCAAATTCAGAACAAACAGAAAAAGGAAAAGGCGTCATAAAGGACGCCCTTATTGGTCTCCTATTCGGTCTCCTAGCCTATGTCATAATCACCACACTATGAAATATATTGGATATCTAATACTTACATGGTCCCTCTCAGCTTTTGCTGATCTGAGTACAATATTCTCATCGAGTCATGGCCTCCCAGGAAGCAGTATCAGGCCAGGAACGGCAGAATCAGGTATTACACGATTTTTCTCCTCTATCGTATCCATGCTCCAGGATATCACCGCTATCGTGAGTGTACTGGGTATCTGTATCGTCGGTATCATGTATATCATGTCTCGATGAGATGAGGAAAAGACAGAAGCTGCAAAAAAATACATCATTGCTATTCTCGTAGGTCTCGTGCTGGCACTCAGTGCCTGGGCGATTATCGCTATGGTCGATCTGATTCCTACTTCTATCCAATTCTAATCTCTATGTTTTCTCGACTTTTTATTGCCTGTACTATGATTTTCTTCTCTTTTTCAGCTGCGGTATTTTGACTGCAAAAAGATCTAACAAATACGGTTGAGAGACTTATACCCACGGTTCAGAGCGATAATCGTGTCGACTATGTCAATATCGCTCGTGAGATCCAATTCTGGCTCTTTGTGTTCGTCGGTATCATTGCCGTTGCCTATATCATCTATATCGGCGCGAAGCTCCTCTGGGCACCTGGAAATACTGAGGAAATGACGTCTGCTATGAAATCTATCGCCTATATCGTTATCGGACTTGCAATAATACCATTTGCCTACTTCATAGTCCAGCTTATAGCCAATATACGTATATGATAAAACTTCTTCAATCTATTCTTCTCACATTCTGTATCATGAGTTTTGGCTTTATGATACCAGAGGTACAAGCAGCTGACTGTGTTTTTGGCTGAGGAGATATCCGTAGTGAGTTTAAAAACTGTAATACGAGCATCGGTCCGAGATCAGAATCAAATATAGACCTCACTGTCACGCAACATAATTCTGATTTTCGTACTATAGTTGCTGCAGTGATTCGTCGTGTGCAGATAGTGACCGGTGTGATAGCTATAGGCGTGATAGTCTGGATTGGTATGATTCTCGTCCTGCCGGTGAGTAATGAGGCAAAGGAAAAAGCAAAATCCAAGGTTTTGTCTGTTGTTTTTGGTTTTCTCATCATGATCGCTGCGACCATTATCGTGAATGGAATTATTAATCTCCTCTATGAAGTCTTTCGCTAAAATATCATTTGTATCACTGTTTCTGCTCGTTTTTTCAGCATCACTGGTGATCCTGGGATCTCTGCAAGCATTATTTGGAACACTGCGCTGGTATAATCCTAGTGAACAAAAACACGAAGAATTACAGGATTATCCAGTCTATAGTGCCCATGAACAGACCCAAAAGCCCAGTACAATTCGGGTATTTATAGCTCCAAAGCCTACAGCAACAGAGTCAAATGTGTACATATTTATGCAAAATACTGCTCCACGTCGAGAAGAAGCTCTCTCAACTGTGAGCCCAGAAAAAGCTCAGATAATCCAACAAAGGGTAGACGATATCGTCCAATTCCCGACTACATATAACCTACCATCGGTTCCTGAGGTATTTCAGACGCCAGTTCGTGTACAGGTAAAACCTGAAAAATCAGCTATGCCACAGTGATATCCAGCTACTATAGACACAGTGCTTGCGGGTACATATTTCCGAGATGTATTGTGGAGTTTTCCACTCATAATTGATCTGAGTCGCGTCAGTCCTCGGGGGCAGATGAGCAATGAAAGTGTGACTCTCTCTGGTCGTATGAAGTCAACTTCTGAAATGGCAAAAGTCCTCGTCCATGAGCTCGCCCATATGGTCGATATATATTTCCTCAAGCAGCGATGAAAGACACCCGACCCTTCAAAAGACTTCTATGCTATTTCGTGGTCTGAGCCAACAGTTATTCGTTCGGGCATCACAGCAAAATCATTTGCTTCTGGCTATGCTGCCACAAACCAATACGAAGATTTCGCGGAAGCATTCACGCTCTATGTATTTCACAATACCACTTTTGCTGAGAGAACAAAAAATAATCCTGTGCTTCAGAAAAAATATGATTTCCTACGGTATCGTGTTCTGGGTGACTACTTTATTGGTACTAATTTTGAACAAAATCCACTTCCAGCAAGTCTGTGGGATGTGACGAAAATCGTCATAAAACAAGACGCACTCAGAGATATATTTGTTTCTCTGAGCCGTATAGTTCGTACCCTCACCTAATATTAGCTACCGTAAATCCTGGTGATATTCTGTGCGCATGCTGATTCGTCGCGAGCACAGGTGTAGACTCTCTTTGGTAGTCGCATATCTATATAGTATTGCCGAGCCGTGTTTATTTGTTCTTTTTGTATGAGCTGAATGAGAGTATTTATCTGAGCTACCCCCTCACCAAGACTAAATATGTAGGTCGTATCATTGCTCACGATATGGATTTCCTTCTCCTGATCGTAGAATTTGAGAGCATTGATGGGGTATTGTGTGAGATTTTCACGCCAGAGCCGTAGCAGCTCCCTGAGTACTGCCATATCTTCTATCATAATCGGGGTGCTTTTCCCGAGACTGGGGTCAGAGATGAGATGCCGTATCTCGAGTGCTGGAGCCTCTACTTCGGGTATATCAGCGATGAGCTGACCGTTTTCGGTGAGCAGAAATACTTCTTCTCCGATAAATGCACGATATGAGGGGGCAAATGATGTGACAATAACCCTGATACCATCAGGAAGGAGAATCGTCTTCTCCACCGAAGCAATGTGACGGATGCTCTCGGAGAGCCCCTGGAATACCTCTTGCGTCGAGATGGAAAATACATTTTTCCCAGCAAAATCACCCATAATTGAGCTAATAGCATTTCTATCAAACACCGGTTCAGGCCTGAGGATGATATCTATATTGTCAGGCTTGAGTTGGAAAAATGGTGTCGTCGTCAGAATAAAGAAAAATAGTCACACAATTCCCACGAGAAATACCCAGCCAATCGTCCTGAGATAATTACGAAATCATTCATAAGCCTTTCCGACATACTGTGTCCAAGGTATCTTATTCTTTCGAGATTTGAGGAGAGTGGCTTCTCTGGTGGTTTTGATTTTTGTTGAAATCTTCCACATTGGTCCATCAGGGGACTGCTTTTTTTGGAACGGATTTTGCATCCGGGGAAGAGAAAACTTTTTCACCGCGATATCATATAAAAAAGACCCTCTATGACAAGAAATACTTGAAAATAGAGGGGAGAAGGTAGAGGTAGAGAAATAGGTAGAGGTTGGAATTATTAAAAAATCCGCCCTCTATCTCTACCTTTATCTATTTTTTGAGGTTATTACAAAGTCTTCACTACGTTCTTGAGCAGAATCTCACGATCAGCAGGAAATTTCATGTTTTCGAGGAGAGCGACGACTGACGCAAAAATCTGATATTGACCTCCATCATAGACGAAGCTATTTCCAGTGAACTGCATCGGGTCAAATTGTGAGAACATACCCTTGAATGGTGTATTTTTGGGTACTACAGGGATGATACCAGCGAGAATGCATGCCGTGATACGAGCAGGACTGGTATGACTATCTGAGACGAGGAAATCACATCCCTCGAGGAACTCAGTATCAAAATCATGAACACTCTTGATGAGAGGGCTTTTGCTTAGTGTTTTACCAGTGATAAATACGGCTACACCGAGATCGGCGAGACCCTGAATCACAAAGTCACGAGTTTTACTATCGTGGAGGTCGATACAGGAGACATACCGTGTACTCTTTGGAAGCTTATATTTCGTGAGCAGTTCCTTTTTTGCAGTATTTTTGTGAGCTATGATACGCTCATTGCGATCGGCAGAGTAGTTGTTGGATGGCATATAGGTATATCCTACCATGCATTTTTTATTGATGCAAAATAATTGAGGGGTCTATATGCTTGACAGACGCCGTGTTTAAGCCCATTTTGAGAGTACCTTACTCTTTGAAGCCTTTTTGTCGTATTTCTGAGGCGAGTTCTGTTCATCCCCGACGGGTTATCACGCCATTATCCATGACGACCACCTGATCTACTGAAAAACTCTCTAATATCTCGAAATAATGCGTGATAATGATGATGCTGGTCTCTGGTCCACTACATTCTGAGAGCATCTTCGCAACCAGCTTAAACGCATCGAGATCGAGCCCAGAGTCTATCTCATCGAGAATGATATAGGTCGGTTTCAGGAGTTTTAGTTGTAATACTTCGAGTTTTCGCTTTTCTCCACCAGAAAATCCGACATTGAGGTCTCGTTCGAGAAATGCTTCGGGAATATCACAACTCGCGAGAAGAGGCTTCACAAAACGAGAAAACAGCATAGGGGAGAGAGGATTCATCCCTGGTGCGATGTGTGGTAAGTGGAGATTGTAGATAGTTCTCAGGTATTCACTGACCTTGATACCCTTTATCTCTGTCACATTTTGAAATGAGAGAAATATTCCAGCAAGAGAACGTTCTTCTGGAGCCATGGCGAGAAGATCTGCACCGTCCAGAGTAATAGCTCCATCAGTCACTACATAGCTAGGATTGCCCATGATGATGCTAGCGAGCGAAGATTTCCCAGAGCCATTTTTCCCGAGAATACAGGTGTTTTTTCCTTTATTGAATACTAGATCTATACCGTGAAGTATCTCAGTATCAGCGACTTTCGCATGGAGGTTTTTGATTTCGAGCATATTATCCAATAACCGCCTTAAGTGCTATCTTGGTCCACTCTTCCCAGACAGTATCAGGATTCTGCATCATCTCGTGGAGCTCATTGGGCGTATAAAATCATTCATTGACCACTTCTTCACTTCCTTCTGCTGTGAGTGAATCTGTCGTGATGATATAGAGTACGCCGATATGGACCTTGCTGACCTCATCTTTTTCACTATTGATATAGCCGATTGGATCTACTGAGAGGATTTTTCCATGAAGTGTGATCTCTTCTTCGAGTTCACGAATGAGGGAATCAGCGAGGATGTCACCTGTTTCGTCTTCTTTTTCGATATGGCCACCGATACCACATGCCCATTTGCCAGCGAGACGAGTCTCGTGCGCTTCTGTCCGCTTGTCTCCACGCTGATAGGCAAATATTTTCCCTTCCGTATTGCGAATCACTGCATATGAAATAGGCTGCTTCAGAGTGAAATCCATCTCAGCATCACCTCGGCGAGTGTAGGTATAGTTCTCAAGAATCACCTTGCGGAGATCGTTCTCTGCATGAGGTATAAAACCCTCGGGATGAGACCCAGTAGGGAAGAGTACTGCATTTGGCACAGTCACAATCATGATGTCGAATTTGTTCATAAAATAATAAATTAATTTTTTTTCATGTTCACTAGTTCAAATATTTCTCCATTTTTATCTTTTCATAAAACTTTTCATGATTTATATACTTCAAATGTATACATATCATTAGAAAGTTCAATTTTATCAGAAGTTCTTGATTTTATATCTAGTTTATTCAGTCAAGAATAAACAGCGCCTCATTCATAAGCTAAACCATTGATAAAATAATAATCTATGTTTTCTTCTCATTTATCAGTGTATTCGGATTTTCCGTTAAAAATTATATAAAATTCGCCACCTATATCTTCAAAATTCAAACCTTTTACAAAACCACCTGACTTAATTTGTTTAAAATCTAGTCCTACAAAATCTGAGCCTATATAATAATATTTTGGAATAAATATAGATATTACAAAAACTAGATTGATGAATAAAGATATTATTAATAAAATTTTTAAGTGTTTCTTCATGGTTCGATTATATTTTTCTTTCTTGTATTACCAATTATAAATCCTCCTCCACAGGAAATCCCTGTTTCTGAAGCATAGTTCTGAGATATTTTCACTGGAGGCGTCCGATACAGAAGTGCATATGATAGTGTTCGATACTTCGAGTATCCCTGTCACCATCATTGGCTGTTTCACGAGTAAAAGAAAAATATCATTGGTCACCATAAAAATCAGCTATCCATGCGTGGACATGCTCCATCTCTGCCCATACCTCTGGACTAAACTCGCTTGCATGAACATGGTGCTCATAAGGAACAGCCATGATATGGTCTTTTGTTCCAGTGTAGGGAAATTTATTTTGAATGATAAACCAGTGTTTCCCTCGCCAGAGAATCATATCCTTCTGAGCTTCGAGGTCACAAAACGGACAACCGTCTCTTCCTATCATTTTTTTATCTCAGAGGATTTTCTTATATTCATCGCGAGTTCCTATTGTGCTCATACATGAAATAATTAAATCCCCAGTAATCGCTTCAAATCTATCTCTTCGAGGTTTTCGATTTTCTCGACAAAAACATCATCATGACTCACCATGATCATACCGCCTTCGTAATCGTTGAGCGCTTCAGCGATAACAGGGAGATGTCGGAAATTGATATGATTCGTTGGCTCGTCGAGGATAAGGAGATGTGGTTTCTGGAGAACGAATCGTGCATAGCAGAGGAGGCCTTTTTGACCTTCTGAGAGAGCGTAAACGGGATTCTTCAAGAGATCTCCGATGAGGAGGAACTGTGCTGCAGCTTTGTAGACATCCTGGTCCGTACATTCGCTGGTAGCTGAATGGAGAGAATCCCAGACGGTCATATTCATATCGAGCGCATCGAAGTCCTGGCTGTAGTAGCCGATAGAGACTTCTGGCGAGATAACAGCATCTGCATCTTCTCCGCTCGTGAGTCGCTTCAGGAGTGTGGATTTGCCGATACCATTTGGTCATTTGAGGATATATCTCTGACGCTTTTTCACCGTGAGAGAAAATGGTACATGGACGACATCATGTGTGAGGGGGCTCATGAGACTGAGACTGTTGATTTGCACGATAGGCCCGATGAGATTTGGGAATTCGATTTTGAATTCTGGAATGGTTTTATCGTCTTTTCGCACTGCTACTTTATTTTCTTCTGCTTCAGCGACATCGTCACGCATCTTGCTCGCGAGTTTACGCATCTTACCTCCTTTATTGGAGAAGAAATTTATCTTATCTTTTGAATCCTGGATTTCCTTTTCCATTCGGGCATTTTGCTGGCGTTCTCGCTCTATCTGAGCGGCTATTTGCTCGACGACATCATAGTAGTTTCCCCAGTATTGCTCGACGCTCTGTCGCTGGACATTGAGGTAGAGGACACCATCTGTGAACATATTGAGAAAGTCTGCATCATGCGAGATGACGACGACGGTTTTCTCATACCCGAGGATGAAACTGATGAGATGATTGATTCCGGCGGTATCGAGATTATTCGTTGGCTCATCGAGGAGGAGGATATCCGGTGCCTGTATGAGTGCATGAGCTAGGAGGAGACGCGCCTGCTGTCCACCGGAGAATTCTTTGAGAGTTTTATCCAGAGGAGCGACGAGATTCACCTCATCGAGCACTTCTGTGATTTTTTTCTCGAGTTTATTATCTGGATTTTTAAATGCTGTCGCGAAGTATTCCTTCACAGTGAGCCCCATCTGATCACGAGGAATTACCTGACGAGAGATAGCGACTGTCTTTCCTGGGACGAGATTCATCTTGCCAGATTCGAGCTTGAGCTCGCCCATGATGAGTTTGAACATCGTTGATTTTCCAGCACCGTTTTGACCCATGATCGTGATCTTGGTATTTTCACGAACAGAGAAACTCGCGTCATTGAGGATGACTCGTTTTCCGTCATTGAAGGCGAAATTGGCTTTATCGAAACTGAGGATAACAGGGGAGGCGTAGGACATGCGGAGAGTATAGGAAAAAACTTAGATTTTCAATCTAAGTTTTTTCTCAGAAAGAGTCTGTCTAGAAAATCATTGTAGAAAAGTAATCTTCGAGAGTTTCTGCTCGTCTCGTGAGTTTTATCTCATTTTTCTCTGTTAAGAGTAGTTCTGCCGATCGGAGCTTCGCATTGTAATTGAACCCCATAGAATACCCATGAGCACCGGTATCATGAATGACGAGGAGGTCGCCAGGTGTGATCTCTGGTAATTCTCGGTTGATGGCAAATTTATCATTATTTTCACAGAGTCCTCCAACAATATCATAGGTGTGAGTTGATGCCTCAGATTCATGGCCGACGACACTGATATGGTGATAAGAACCATACATTCATGGTCGCATGAGATTTGCCATACAGGCGTCAACGCCGATATAGTGTTTATAGGTTTTTTTCTCATGGAGTGCTCGAGTGACGAGATAACCAAATGGTCCAGAAATATATCGTCCTGATTCTGTGACAATAGCCACTTCTGGATGACCTGATGCGAGGATTTTTTGCTCGTAGAGTTGGTGGATTATTTCTCCCACTTCCCCTATGTTGAGAGGATTCTGTTCAGGCTTGTAGGCTATTCCAAATCCTCCACCGATATTGATGTATTCAAATACTATTCCGAGTTTTTCATGTAACTCGACTGCGAGATTAAACAATATCTCTACTCCGAAGACGAGCTCATCTTGGTCGAGCTCATTTGACGCGATCATGGTATGGAGTCAGAATCTCTGAACGCCGAGTGATTGCAGTCTGGCATATCATGCGAGTGCTTGATCATGCGTGATGCCAAATTTTGCTTCTTCAGGATCACCGATGATGACATTTCCTTTTTTTAGAGCCCCGGGATTATAGCGGAAAGAGCCAATTTCAGGCATTTTCCCGAAATGTTTCAAGAGATAATCAATATGTGTGAGGTCATCGATATTTATATTTGCACCGAGCTCGTAGGCTTTTTTGTAGTCCTCGAGAGGAGTTTCATTTGAAGTGAACATGATATCCTTTCCAGTAAAACCGAGTTTTTCGCTGAGGACGAGCTCACCGAGAGAGCTACAGTCCATGCCTGATTCCTCATCTTGCAGGATTCTTAGGAGAGTTGGATTGGGGCAGGCTTTGACAGCATAAAAATTACGATAGCCAGGACTCCAGGCAAATGCCTCTTTCATGGCGCGATAATTCGCTCGAATACCAGCTTCATCATAGATATGAAACGGTGTTGGGTGTGTTTCAGTGATTTTCTCCAGTTGTTCTCGAGTAAAGGGGTATGTTTTCATGGTATTGGTTTTAATAAGTGATAGTGATCCTTGAGAAAACATCTTGGACTTTTTCTGCAAAAATAGAGTCTTCTAGCGGTGCACATACAGCATAACGGATAAACTGTTCTCGTGTTCCATCAGGAAGTGTCGCTCACGAGAAGGGAACACCGATGACCCCATAGTTCTCAATCATGAAATTATTGAATTCTTCCGCAGTTGTGATAGGTGTTCCATCCAGTGTTTTGGGACAATGCCAGAGTGAGAAAAATCATCCGTCAGTTCCTCCAGCACTCCGGAGACCTGCAGATGTGAGAATATTTTCGAGAATACCGAGACGATGAAGGTAGAGTTCCTGCAACGATGTGAGTTCTTGTTTTGTCGTTGATTGTTCGAGATAATCACGAATTGCGACGAGGGCAGGACCATTGGCACCTGAGTCAGTATTGCCCTTGACCGATGCGAGTTCATCGATGAAATCCTGACTCCCTACAGCAGCACCAACACGCCAACCACAGGCACTCATGGTCTTGCTCACAGAAAACAGCTCTATCCATTCTAGCTCTGGGTAATCTTTAGCTACTTGTGAGAGGGGAACATGTTTCTTGTGGACGAGTCCAGCGTAGGCTCAGTCATTTACGAGACGTACCTGATTTTGTATACACCACGCGATGATTTTTCCCCAATCTTCCCTCGTTGCTCATACCGGTGTTGGATTCCCGGGGCGCACAGTGAGTATCATACGGGGAGGTACTTCTGTCTCGGGAATATGCTCGATATTGAGAGCGAAATCTTCACTACTATAGAGTGGCCAACTCGTACAGGGAACATTCATCTTATTGCTCCAATAACTGATGAGGTCATAGGCAGGAGTGGTATGGACAAAGCCACGATTTGGTAGATCACTCGGCGTGTCAGGTCCACAGGATGCGATAAGGAGCCCCAACATAGGCTTGATACCAGGTATAGCCAGAGTCGCTAGATGAGGATATTCACCTACATTGATAGAGGTATGATGAGCTATCATGAGATCACAAAATCTCTCGGGACTACGATTATCCCAATAATTATGAAGTTCATTATCTTCTTGTATGCCGATTTGTGAGAGGATTTCTCGGAGTCGCAACGGTGGTATACCATCAGGCTCTCCGACAGAGATATTGATGCTGGAACCCACACCATGCTTTTCTTCATAGGCGCGTTTTTTTGCTTTGATATTTTGAAAGAGATTACTTCATCCAGCAGGGAGATAGCGCATAATTAGAGGTAGGATAAAAAAATACTACAGGAATTGTAGTATTTTTTAGGAAATGTGAAGTTGTTTTTCTAGGAAGGCAAGTATGCAGCAGGATGAACATCTCGTGGGTCTGTTGAAGTCCACGCTCATCTGAGATACGCAGCTGCCACAACAGCAGGATGAGAACCGTCTATTGGTGGAGGCACTCATTCAGGTAGTTTACCAGTAATTAAGTCATTGACTCGACTAGCATAGACAGAGTTATCAGGAAAGACATCGGACCCTTTTTGTGCTAGATGAAACCCCTCAGAATCAATTTTCATGCTTGTTGAGTGCCTGTGAGCTTCTTGTCAGTCGGGACCATAAAAGATATAGAATCCACCCTCTTCGTTAACAGTAAACAGAGAATTGCCTCGATAAGCAAATACAGTTTGAGCTTTCTCAAGTGAAGTTCACTTAGATTCCAAGGCGTTCATACAATTTATATTAGATAAATAAAACAGTTTGCATATGAATTATAAATATATGATTTTATAAATCAAATTTTATGTTCCTTGATAAAAGTTTTTATTTCTTATAATTTCCGCAAAACTTATTTACAAGAATTTTTCATGGCTCTTCGTGTCCTCAAATTTGGCGGTACTTCTATGTGAACAGCACAGATGATTCAGACATCTGCTGGCATAGTCCAGTCACAGCTCACAAACGGTCTCCAGATATGGTGTGTCGTCTCTGCGATGTCATGAGTGACAAATAATCTCTACCGGATGATTGAGAGTATTCGCCTCTGAAATAAGGAAGAAGTCAGCAATATACTAGCGGATTTACACAAAAAACACTATTCTACACTTGAGGAAATTATTGGCGCAGAAAAGGCTCCCACTGTGTGGGAAGAGTTTTTTTCTCCTCGATTCCATAATCTCTCAACCATTGCTGAATGACTCACATTGCTCCATGATGTCTCACCAAAATATCAGGCTCGAATCGTGTATTTCTGAGAGATATTCTCGAGTCTACTGATTGTACAATGCCTTTATCAACTAGATATTTCAGCACAACAGATACTTTCTCGAGATATTATTCGGACAGATAGCAATTATCTCAATGGATTTGTGGACATGGATACGACAAAACAATTATGCCAGAAACAGCTTACAGAAGTTTCTAGACAGCAAGTCCTCGTAGTGACAGGTTTTGCAGGAGGGAGCAGTGCATGAGATACTGTATTGCTCGACAGATGAGGGAGTGATTATGTAGCAACAATAGTGGGCGCGAGTATCGGTGCTGATCGTGTCGAAATATGGACCGATGTAGATGGGGTATATTCTGCTGACCCGAGAAAAGTCCCTTCACCGAAACATTGGTCACAGATTGACTATAGTGTCGCAGCTGAGCTCGCCCTCTCTGGAGCGAAAGTCCTCCATCCCAAAACTATCTCCCCCGTACAAGCGGAGCATATACCAGTTATCATAAAAAATACCTTTTCTCCTGAATCTAAATGAACGGAGATTTCTGACATACAACAAAAGTGACCAGTAGGTATCAATGTGACACCAGGTCAGACACTCTTTCACTTCTCTGACCCCTCGATGTGCGGGGCAGTGGGATTCATCTATCATGTTTTGGGAGTATTTTTTCGTCATGAAGTTTCTATTGATGCGCTTTCTACCTCTGAGATATCATTTACCTGCAGTGTTGGAGACCAAGATGTAAACGAATCCCTCATTACAGAATGTCAGACGCTCTGAAATCTCACAGTTTTCCCCAATCTCGCAAAGATCAGCATAGTTGGTCAGGATTTTTCTAATCTGCATATTCTCTCAGAGCACATTCATGAACATCTGGCGGGACATACAGTCTATCTGCTTTGCCAAAACGCCTCTTTCACGAATATCACCATTTTTGTAGAAGAAGATGAAGCGACAGAAATCCTCCAAAAACTCCACGAGAGCATATTTAATACCCTTTCTCTATGATAAATATAGGTATTGTGTGAGCGACATGAGCAGTCGGAAGGGAACTCATCCCACTCCTGAAGAAGCGCGATATAGATGTGGGAGAGCTTCGCCTTTTTGGTTCTGTTAATTCAGCAGGAAAAATTCTTCAGACACCGTATGGTGATAAAGTGGCTCAGATTTTACATGAAGATACTCTCCGTGGGCTGGATGTGGTGTTTTTTGCTGCTGGCGGTGATGTATCTACTGAATGGTGCCCAAAAGCAGCACAAATGGGTATTACCTGTATCGATAAATCAAGTGTATTTCGGATGAATCCAGACATTCCTCTCGTAGTGCCAGAAGTAAATCCAGGTGATCTCGGAGAAAACAAAATAATTGCGAACCCAAACTGTACGACATCGATTGCGGCTGTTGTTTTGGCCCCACTTCATAGAGAGTTTGGCCTCAAAAAAGTCATCATGTCTACGTATCAAGCCGCGAGTGGTGCAGGGCAACCAGCTATGGAAGAGCTCAAATCATCCACACGCGCAGCCCTGGCAGGTGAAGATTTTGAACCAAAGGAATTTGCTCATAATTTGGCCTTTAATGTCATTCCAAAGATTGATTCATTTACTCCAAATCAGTACACAAAGGAGGAGATGAAGGTCACGGATGAGCTCCGGAAAATACTTCATTTGCCGGATTCTGTTTTGATTGAATGTACAGCAGTGCGTATCCCTATTTTGCGAGCTCATAGTGAGAGCATTACCATTGAGACAGAGAAGCCTTTTGACGCTCAACGCGCACGGGATATACTCTCTCGGTCACCAGGTGTAGAGGTCGTCGATAATCCGTCAGAACAGACTTATCCTATGCCAAATACCGTTGAAGGGCAGGACGATGTACAGGTGGGTAGGATTCGCCAGAGTCTCGTATTTGGTGACCATGGCGGTACATTTTTTGTCTCTGGAGATCAGCTATTAAAGTGAGCCGCACTCAATGCAGTACAGATACTCGAGGAAATATTGAGACAGAAAAATTCATAACTCTTTTCATGTATGAAACTCACTCTCGTCTGATACGGTGGACTCAATCAGCTCATAGATACACTTGCACTACAAAAAGGGCATGAAGTCATCGCACGAATCAGCCCCTCACTGGGGACGACTTTAGCGGATATCCCTCGTGAAACTGATGTACTGATAGATTGTTCCACGCCAGCAGTCATCATCGATAATATGAGGTTTTATGCTGAGAATGACTTCAAGGCTGTTATTGGAACAACGGGCTGGTATGACCAGATTGACGAGGTAAAAAATCTCTTTGCGTCGAGCAAGGGTGCACTTCTCTGGGCATCAAATTTTGCTCTCGGTGTCCATCTCTACTTCCGGATTCTCGGATATGCTGCGGCACAGATGAATAAATTTGAAGAGTATGATGTATTTGGTCGAGAAATTCACCATAAGAACAAAAAAGATAGTCCCAGTGGCACGACTCTCTCAGCGGCAAAGGTTCTCCTCTCACATCTGGATAGAAAAACAGAACTTGTCACCGAAGAGCTGACTCGTAAAATAGAAGATCACGAACTCCATTTTTCTTCTACACGAGGATGATTCGTGAACTTTTCTCACGAAGTATTTTTTGATTCTGCAGATGAGACGATTACAATTTCTCACTCGGCCAGGAATCGTAATATTTATGCGAAATGAGCTATTTCTGCTGCAGAATGGCTCGCACCTCGTACGGGATATTTCTCGATGGATGAGTGGGTCGATGATATACTTTCTTAATTTTCTCTATGAACAAATTTAGGGGCGCATGGACAGCTCTCGTGACACCTTTCCTCCCAAACGGGGCAATCGATTACGAGGCACTCGAAGTATTATTAGAATATCAGATAGCGGGAGGTATCAATGGGATATTGCTCCTCGGTACCACGGCAGAAGCTCCCACGCTGGACGAGGACGAAAAGAGGGAATTGGTTGATTTTTCCATCAAAAAAATAGCGGGTCGCACCAACGTGATGGTCAATGTAGGGACCAATAATACACGAGAATCTGAGCAAAATATCGCATACTATAATTCCGTAGAGGGCATAGACGCTTATTTGGTGGTGAATCCTTACTATAACAAACCGACACAAACAGGGTTATTTCTTCATTTTAAAACTCTTGCAGGTGCTACGGATATGCCCGTATTTCTCTACAATATCCGAGGAAGAACAGGCGTAAACCTGGAGACTGGGACCCTGCTCCGTCTCCTCGCTGTATGTCCGAATATCATCGGTGTAAAAGAGGCGAGTGGCGATATAGAGCAGATACGAGGGGTTATCTCACAGACTTCTGGTCGATGTCTGGTATTATCTGGTGATGATGCTCTGACGGCAGAGGTCTTAAAATCAGGCTGAGACGGCGTCATCTCTGTCGCTTCCAATCTCTTCCCAAAAACTATGACGGATATGGTACAGGCAGGGTTCGCTCATAATGAGGAGAAAGTTGCTGAAATACAGAGGGAGATGCTTCCATTTTTTGAATGACAATTTTCTCAGACAAACCCTCTCCCTATCAAAACAGCACTCGTATGGAGATGATTAATTACTGAGTCCTTTCGTCTCCCCATGTGTCCGATGGACGAGGCAGAAAAAAACGAATGGCAAAGAATCTGTGCTGCTTATGAAGATAGGGTATAGGTTGTGTGATTTTTATTCTCAGGCTCTCGTTAGCTTCCTCACACTCTCAGCAATTCCTGCTGTATCAAATCCACACTCCCCGTAGAGCTCAGCAGGAGTTCCATGGTGGAGGTATTTATCAGGTATCCCGAGACGAATAACCTCCGCTGAATAATTATTATCTGCCATAAATTCGAGCACAGCAGAACCCATGCCTCCCATGATACAGCCGTCTTCCACGGTGATGATTTTTTTGAACTTCTGGAACACTGTATGCAGGAGTCCTAAATCGAGCGGTTTTACAAATCGGAGATCGTAGTGCGCTGGTCTGATATTTTCCTTCTGTAATTCTTCAATCGCTTTTGGGACGAGATTTCCTATATGGCCAATCGAGAGAATCGCTACTTCCTCACCCTCAGTGATGCATCGACCCGTGCCCACTTCTATGAGCTCAAACGCAGTTCTCCAGTCCACCATAACGCCGTTTCCTCGAGGATAGCGAATCGAAAAAGGTCCCATATTATCTTGTTGGGCTGTGTACATGAGATTGCGGAGTTCTGATTCGTTCATTGGCGCAGAGACTACCATGTTTGGAATACATCGCATGTATGCGAGGTCATAGGCTCCGTGATGTGTCGCTCCATCGGCTCCGACAAATCCTCCTCGGTCGAGACAAAAGACCACATTCAGATTCTGGACAGCGACATCGTGGATGACCTGATCGTATGCCCGCTGCATAAACGACGAATAGATATTGCAAAATGGTATCATGCCCTGTGTCGCAAGCCCTGCTGAAAATGTGACGGCGTGTTGCTCAGCAATTCCGACATCAAATGATCTCTCAGGCATCGCCCGCATCATGATATTCATCGAAGAGCCCGAGGGCATGGCAGGAGTGATACCCATGATTTTCTCATTTTTCTCAGCCAGCTCGACGATAGTATGGCCAAATACATCCTGATATTTCGGTGGTTGCGGAGTGGTGGAAGTAGATTTCAATATCTCACCTGTTTCCTTGTTAAAAACCCCAGGAGCATGCCAAGTCGTCTCATTGCCTTCTTCGGAATATTTGTATCCGTATCATTTTTTCGTCAAGACATGGAGGAGCTTCGGTCCGGGGATATCCTTCAAATCCCTGAGCGTCTTCGCGAGCCCGACGACATCGTGCCCATCCACTGGTCAGAAATAGCGGAAATGGAGAGATTCAAACAGATTACTATTTTTCATGAGTATTCACTTGAGTCCTTGTTCTGTATGTTCGAGGAATTCTTTTGTTGCAGAGCCGAGTTTTCCTGCCTTTTCAAAGAGCTCTCGTATTTCACTTCGTACAAAATTAAATGTATGCGAAGTAGTGATTTTTGTCAGATAGTCACGGAGGGCACCGATATTGGGATCGATACTCATATTGTTATCATTGAGTATCACGAGGATATTGGCATTTTGAGAGCCGGCATTTTCGAGTCCTTCAAAAGCAAGCCCAGCCGTCATAGAACCATCACCAATAACCGCTATATGCTGACGATGATGCTCGCCCCGATACTGACTCGCGATAGCCATCCCGAGAGCCGCCGAGATAGAGGTCGACGAATGTCCCACTCAGAAGGTATCGTATTCACTCTCGCTCCGCTTCGGGAAACCAGAGATACCGCCCTTCGTCCTATTCGTGTGAAATACTTCTCGACGACCAGTCAGAATCTTATGCCCATAGGCCTGATGTCCGACATCCCAGACGAGCTGATCGTCCGGAGTATTAAAAATATAGTGCAGTGCTACAGTGAGTTCAACCACGCCCAAACTCGCCCCGAAGTGACTATTTCCAATCTCGGAGATGACATCGATGATATATTGTCTGACCTCATCGGATATCTGCGGGAGGTCTTCGAGTTTGAATTTCTCACGCATGTCGTGCGGGAACTGTATCTGTGAGAGGAGAGGACCTGCTTGATAATGACTCATGATAGTATATTTCTCAAATTATCCCCATTTTTACTTCAATGCAAACAGATTCCTTTGACTCCGAATATATTTGGACATTATCAAAGATCGCGGAGCATAAAACCCCACCTATTGCAAATGTGCTCGAAGTCTAGTTTCAATACTATTTAGAGGTGAAGCAATTGCATTAACATATTGGAAGTTGCCGTCTCTGTTGTTATTGATTGAAAGTTGAATAGGACACGCTTCACTTTGAATAGCATTTACTTTAAATTGACCTGTTTCAGTGTCAAAATAAACATATGGTGCCCCAGATGAACCAAAACGGAAATAACCTTTTATTAGATATCTTAATCCTTCAAAAGTGTAGTTGCCTCCAAATATGTCGTCAAAAGTTCCGTGGTGGTCTATATAACCTTCTATTTGTGCCTTATTTAAAAGTCTACCTAAAAAACTTCAAGGCGAACTTTGTAAACAATAGTAATTAGTTTGGTTGTCGGGCAAAACAGAAAAGTCAGGAGTTATACTCGGTAGCCTACCAATGATGTCTTGGTGAGTATTTATTATCCTATAAACGGCGATATCTTCATTGTAAAAGGCTTCTACAAGTTCAACTTCAACTAGAAATGTATGCCTGTTAAGGGCTGGTTCGTCAAAATAAGTGTTTCCGTTGAAATGTCCTGTCAAAACTGGATCATTATAAAACTGATTATCCTTAAACTGAATGATTAAGAATGGTTTGCAAAAATTTCTTTGTGTCAATGTTAGCCACCTCGTATCAAAGTTTATTTGCTTCAAAGTGTCAACAACTGTTTGAATGTCAGCTTGATTAACGATATTTATATATCGTCTATTTGTTAGTGGGTCTAATGGATAGCATTGATTAAATAACTGTGTTTGTGCAGGATTTAAATGAGGAAGAATTTCTGCTGTAAATATTGCGTTGTCGATAGATTTAAAAATTACAGCTTCTGTCTTAATGTTATGAGCAACGGAAAGAATCAAACCATTACCTATATAAAAGGCGCAAATGTTATTATCAAAATGTCGTCTGGCAGGTTCGGTTACATTGTGTATCCACATTAGTCTGAACAGAGGAGATGTCTGTTCGTTTGTTAATTCTAATTGTCTCGTTAACATACTGGTGTTGTTTTAAAATGACTTATAACAAATAAATATACACAATTATCTTGCTTTTCTGATATGTGCAATGAAATTCTTAAAACCCTATAATATGAACGATATACGCATGAGGTGAGATAATTTTATGAGTTATCCTTGTGGAAATTTACTCATATCCATATAGAACACTTCCCATGTGTGTCCATCGAAGTCTTCGAGGGTTCTCTGTTGCATAAAGCCGTAATCCTTCATTTCACTTGGCTCTATTCCGCCAGCCTGTAATCCCTTATCCATAAAAGCATTTACCTCGTCGAGACTATTCATCGAGAGTGAGAAGAGCCCTGCAAGAGTGTTTTTTGTATCAGCAATTGGTTTTGTGGCAAATGATGCGAACTTCTCATGCGAGAGGATCATGAGAAAGATATTTTCTTCCCAGACCATACATTTCCCTGTATCATCAGAAAATTGTGGATTGTTTGTAAATCCGAGCGCAGTGTAGAATTCCATTGATTTCACGACATCTGTGACAGCGAGATTGATGAAGATTTGTTTCATAGTTTGTCTTTATGATGTGATTTTTCTGGCAGGGCGGCTGAGAATCGAACTCAGATCAAGGACTTTGGAGATCCCCATACTAACCGTTGTACTACCACCCTACAAAAAATGACGAATGAATAATGAAGAATGACGAATGCCAAGGAATTCCTTTATTTATTCCCTGGCATTGTAGAAAGACTGATAAAAAAAACAAGCCCATCTCTGGGCTTGTTTGATAGAAAGAGAAGACTAAATAGAGTATCTCTTGAAGCCTACGAGGACATCACCACCGAGAAACTGTTCGATAGTTTGTTCAGGATTGATGACGAATGGTTGAGTGAGGAGAGTTCCTTCTTCGACGAATTTCTTCATCTTTCCTTCGATGATATTTGAGAGGATTGATTCGTTCTTTCCTTCGTTCTTTGGATCTTGTTTCATCATGTCCATCTGGACACCACGCTCGTGAGCGATAGCATCAGCTGGGAATTCTGAGACACGGAGACCAGTAGGATTTGTAGCTGTCACATGCATAGCAACCTGACGGACTTTTTCCTCATCAGTTCCTGCGTTTGCAGAGACGACTGCTGCGACTTTGCTATTTGAGTGAACATAGCTCCCGACGACAGGAGCATCGATGATATCCATAGGTCCGAAGACGACATTTTCACCAGTCTGTTGGATGATATCCGACATTCGTGGAGTAAATGCTTCCTGTGCAGCTGCGACAGAACCAGCGCTGATGAGGGCCGCCATGAGCTCATCGATAAATCCTGAGAAATTATCAGTACGAGCCACGAAGTCAGTCTCACACGTGAGAGATGCGACATATGCTTTTCCGCCTTCTTGTTTGATAGCGATACGACCTTCGTGAGTCTCGTTGTCTGCTCTTTTACCAGCTTTTGCGATACCTTTTGCACGGAGATTATCGATAGCAGCATCGATGTTTCCATCTGTTTCTTCGAGGGCTTTTTTACATTCTGTGATAGAGACACCAGTTGCGTCTCTGAGTTCTTTGATGAGTTCTAGTGTTATAGCGGTCATAGTGGAAAATTAAAAACTAATAATGGAGAATGGAGGATGTATTAATAATTCCGTTCTTTTAACTCTTGTTCTTACTCTTTATTCTGCAGGAGTTTCTTCTGCGACTTCCTCTGTATTCTTTGCTGTTTTTTCGGGTGGGAGCTTATCGTGAGGTTTTTTTGCGATCTTTTCTGCGACAGTTTCACGGACAGTACGCTTCATGGATGATGCGAGTTCTTCTGTGATGAAAGTGAGAGATTTGAGATTATTTACATTTGCAGGGACGAAGTAATCACAGAGTTTTGGCTGACCAGTTGTACCGAGGATTGCAAAGACAGCGATACCGAGAACATTTGCTTCTTTGATTGCCTGGAGCTCGTAGTGACCATCGATGACAAAGATTCCTTCTGGAGCCTTTTTCATATCCTTGATACCTTCGTAGCGCTTTTTGAGACGGCTGAGACGAGTCATCGTCATAGCTTTTTCTTTTTTGTTGAGACGATTGATTTCACCTGTTTCGATATCCTTCATGATTTTGTTGTACTCGCGGACCTGACGCTTGATAGTCGTGTAGTTCGTGAGGAGACCTGGTACCCAGACAGAAGTGACACTTGAGTGCCCTGTTTTTTCTGCGAGATCCTGAGCGATTTTCTGAGTCTGGATTTTTGTTCCAACGATGAGGAGCTCTTTACCTGATTTACAGAACTCTTCGAGTGCTTTCTTGGTTTCCTCGAGATGAGTCTCAGTTTTTGTGAGGTCAAATACGTGAACACCATTTTGTGTGCCATGAATGTATGACTTCATAGCTGGAGACCAGTGTTTTACATCGCTACCGATATGTACTGCATTGTGCAGCATGTCTTTTAGGAGAGACATAGAAAAAAAATGAAAAAATAATCCTTAAACTCTTGAGGTCATAGCCGATTATGAGGATTCATCATTTCTAGCGACGAATAGGACACATCGTATACTCACAGGAGTGGATCGCTCATATTCCGAGCGACTCGCGAAGTATATCTATTGCATAAAAAATGCAAATAAAAAGCTCCCTTTTGAGGAGCTTTTTATCTCAGAGAATCTGACTAGTTATACCACCAGACACACAGATCACCAACGAGGGTGTATCCTGCATTACATGACCAACAATTTGAATTGTTTGTGTAGTATGCATTTGCTGTGATAGGCTTGTCACAGACAGTCGGATTATTGTAATTGTAGTTGTTATTGTACATGCTACAAGACACTGCAGTCCCATTGGTCCCAGTACAGTTCCAGTAAGCATAGCTTCCATAATCCGCTGTATCATAGAAAGTTCCTGAGATACAAGAGTTTACAGTCGTGCCACATTGACCAGTTGTTCCGTAGTAGTTATTGTTGTATGCAGAACAAGAGACTGCAGTACCGTTTGTTCCAGTACAGTTCCAGTATGAATAGTTGCCTACCATGCTGAGGTTTGAGACGTATCCACTTGTACAAGAATTAGGCGTAGTGCTACATTGACCAGTTGTGCCATAGTTGTTGTAGTTTGAGACACACGTATTGCCTGATTTGTAGTACCCACTATTACAAGTCCAATCACACGTACCAGTAGTCGTGTAGTAACCATTCCAAGGAACTGTACCACATGAATAACAGGTGTTTCCTGAGAGGTATTGTCCAGCAGCACAATAGGTATTGTTGTAGTTTGAGACACACGTATTCCCTGATTTGTAGTACCCACTATTACAAGTCCAATCACACGTACCAGTAGTTGTGTAATAACCATTTGAAGGCTTCGTTGTACATCCGAGACACATATTACCTGAGTAATACTGACCTACACCACAGTTATTGTAATTGTAGTTGTTATTGTACATGCTACATGACACCGCAGTACCGTTTGTTCCAGTACAGTTCCAGTATGCATAGTTTCCATAATCAGTTGTATCGTAAAAGCTTCCAGAGAGACAAGAATTGACTGTCGTGCCACACTGACCAGTTGTTCCGTAGTTATTGTTACCATACGCACTACAAGAAACTGCTACATTATTGGTTCCAGTACAGCTCCAGTATGTGTAGCTGCCTGAGGTGATAGTGTTTGAGAGGTAGCCAGAGGTACAAGAATTTGCCACAGATCCACACTGACCAGTTGTTCCGTAGTTGTTGATATTTCCATAAGCGCTACATGAAACTGCGTTTCCGTTTGATCCAGTACAGTTCCAGTATGCATAGTTTCCATAATCAGTTGTATCGTAAAAGCTTCCAGAGAGACAAGAATTGACTGTCGTGCCACACTGACCAGTTGTTCCGTAATAGTTATTGTTGTTGTAGTTTGCGATACAAGTGTTTCCTGATTTGTAATAACCACTACTACAAGTCCAGATACATGTATTCGGTGTTGCGTAGTAAGCATTTGTAGGAGCGCTGTTACACTGATAACAAGTGTTTCCAGATTTGTATTGTCCGATACCACACTGAACGTTGTTATAATTATTGTTGTTATTGTAGTTTCCTCCATTTCCTCGACACAGCTCTATAGCATCGGCTGCATAATTAAATACATCTGCTCGATAAGCATTTGAGTTGGGACCAAAAGTCGTAATAGAATTTATAATATTTCGGTCATAGGCATACTGCATGAGAGGTTTTTGCCATGATGCAGCACCAGTACCTGTAAATCTCCAGTCATCGTAAGTGACACCCTGAAATTGGAGGTTACCAGCATTGAGGAGCATAGCGAGAGCTTCTGCACGAGTGACGTTTTTGAGAGGGCGGAAAAATACATCGCCATATTGATTACCATCACTCTGTGATACGATTCCATCACGAGCGAGGGTCTCAGCAACACGACAGACCCAGTCATTTGGAGAGCTAGACGACACATCAGTAAAGATGTTGTCACATCTGTATCCACCAGATGGGGGAATATTTGAAATAGAACCACAGACTTCGCCGACCTTGAGTGCGACTGCTGCGACTTCTTGACGCGTGATAGTACGGTCGAGATTGTATTCGCGACAGGTAGGACGATAGCTGACGACGCCCTGCGCCGCGAGTTGTTCTACATTTGTACAGTCAGCACTTGTGTATGCCATAGCTGGCATGCTCATCATGAGACATCCACAGATGACAATGGCAGAAGAGAGGTATTTCATAGAGAAAAGAGTTAAAAAATTACCTTTATCAAAATATATATTATACAATAATTTATAAAATCAAGCACTTTTTTAATTAAAATGTAAATAAATACATAAGCAAGAATCTTCAAAGCAAAAAACACTTCTATATTCTTGCGAATTTGTCCTGAGAAGAGTACTATAGAGACATGACTACTATGGATATCATTATCAGATTACTCGAAGCTGCAGCACTCGGTGCACTTATCGGCCTCGAGAGGGAAGTCGTCTCAAACAAACTCGTTCCTGATTATAAGAATCCACAGGTTATATTTGGCGGACTGCGCTCTTATACACTCATGGCGCTCCTCGGTGCTGTCTCAGTATTTCTGTGAGAGGCCTTAGGAGACACTTCTACCATGGTCATTTTTACAGGATTAATCCTCTTTTTATTTATTCTCTTTTCGTACGCATATTCTGCATTCCGCCAGCACCAGTTTGGTGTAACCAGTGAATTTGCGGCTGTTGCTGTCTTTTTCCTCGGTGCTCTCGTGATGCTCGGTGAGGTCCAGATTGCTATATTTTTGGGCATATTTATCGCCATCATGCTCAACTACAAATCACGTATCGCTCCTCTCATCGATAAAATAGGGAAAGAAGAGATTTCCACGACTCTAAAATTTGCCGTCATATCACTCATCATACTCCCGCTCCTCCCAGATCAGAAATATGCACTGCAGGAGATGCTCGTATTTCTCCCACAAAACGAATTTACGCTGACACCATTCTTTAATCCCTATGGTATCTGGTTTTTTGTCGTCGTGATGTCTGCGGTGAGCTATGCCGGATATGTCTTGTCAAAAATGTGGGGAGCAGATAGGGGAGTCATACTCTCTGGAGCTCTCGGTGGTCTCGTATCCTCCACAGCCGTCACTTCTGCCATGGCGGAAAAAAGTCTCACTTCTGAGAAATCTCCATATCCAACAGTTATCGCGACAGTCGCAGCCAATTCTATCATGTTTGTCCGTGTACTGGGTATCGTGGCACTTTTCAATCCTATTCTCCTCGGAACCCTCTTGATACCTGTAGGATCGATGATTCTCACTTCTATCATACTCCTCTGGTGGATCTGGCAAAAATCACAGGAACACCAAACTGATGGTATCATCACAGAAAAACAAGAAAGCCCATTTCGCATAGGACCAGCTCTCAAATTCGCGGGTCTCGTCGTCCTCATCAAATTTTTCTCGACCTTTGCACTCGTGTATCAGGATTCATTTACTGCCGTCCTCGCACAAGTCACTCAGTCTGTCCCACTTCTCACAGGAGCGCTTCACCACTTTCCTATCTATCTCGTGTCTCTCTTTTCTGGTCTCGCTGATGTCGACGCCATTACTCAGCAGATGACTGAGCTCTCTCGTCCGAGTGACACTCTGGAGCCACTCTCTACTCTGGCAGCGACTACAGCCATCATCATAGCTGTCATCACCAATACTGCTGTAAAAATTGGTCTCGCCCGTAAGTTCTGAAGCAAAAAATTTGGATCCCTCGTCCTCCGTCTCCTCGGTACTGTTCTGCTCGTCGGACTTTTGGTACTCATTCTCATTTCTCTGCTCGGATAATTGACAAAGGGAAAGAATAACAATAATTACGTATATTACTTACTAATTATTTAATATGGAATGTTTAATCGAATCCGATGACCATGTAAATGGAGTAATGAAGGTGCAGCACGAAATAGGAGGGAAGGTATATGATACTATTAGTGATATACCACGTAGAATAGTACACTGACTCTGCGAATGATTTGATTCTGTTTTTTGATCAAGTCTTCCTGTAGGAGACAACATACAGCACGAGACAAACAACATTACTAATATACCACGTGAAATAGCACATAGACTCTGTGAATGATTTGATTTTGTTTTTTGATCAAATCTACCAATCCCTAAAGTAACTCAAGGGGCTTATGTGCCGTGAGAAAGGCCTTACACGCCGTCAGAAAAGTTTTAATTTTCAACCTTAAAAAACCCCTTCCGATTGGAAGGGGTTTTTGTGTGTATTTTATATCATTTACCCTCTGAGCTTGATGTGTAATTCTTTGAGACTTTCTTCATCGACATCGCTCGGAGCATTCATCATAGCATCCTGAGCTTTTCCAGACTTTGGAAAGGCGTACATATCACGGATATTGTCTTCGCCCATGAGAATCATCATGAATCGGTCGATACCAAATGCAAATCCACCGTGAGGAGGAACACCATATTGAAATGCTTCATAGACACCACCAAATTTGTTTTTCACTTCTTCTTCGCTTCGTCCAACCATACGGAATGTTTCTGTTAGGAGCTCGAGGTCATGATTACGGATAGAGCCAGAAAGTATCTCGTAGCCATTGAGGGTCAGATCGTACTGAAATCCATACACTTCCTCTGGATTCATATTTCGTAGGTCTTCGAGTGTCGCATTGACTGCACTAAATGGATTGTGTGCAAAATCGAGCTTTCCTGTCACTTCATCTTTTTCAAACATCGGGAAATCAGTAATCCATGCAAATGAGAGAGTATTTTCATCGACGAGATTGTAGCGATTTCTGAGTGTGACACGGACGGCTCCGAGGACTTTGTTGACGATTTCTCGACGGTCTGCTCAGAAGAATATCATATCTCCTACTTTTGGAGCGAGTCTCTGTTCGAGGACTTCGAGTTCTTCCTGACTCATGAATTTGAGAATTGGGCTTTTTGGTCCAGTTTCCTCATAGATGATGTAGGCGAGTCCTTTTGCTCCTTGTTCGACGGCGAGAGCGGTTATCTCATCGATATCTTTGCGAGACATAGCGACTCATTCGAGCTTCATCGCTTTGACGACGCCTCACTTCTCTACTGCCCCCTGAAATACTGAGAATCCAGAATTTTTGAAAGCATCGCTCAGGTCTTCAAAATGACAATCGAATCGCAGGTCAGGCTTGTCTGAGCCATATTTCTCCATCGCTTCATGATGTGTGATACGTGTGAAGACAGGAGTCAGGAGCTTCCTCTCGGGAGTGACAGTCTGGACGAGGTCTCGAGCAAAGTTTTCTGCAACCTCGAGGACATCTTCCTGATGCACGAAGCTCATCTCGCAGTCTATCTGATAGAATTCACAGCTATGTCGATCTGCACGAGGATCCTCATCACGGAAACACGGTGCTATCTGGAAGTATTTGTCCACACCCGCGACCATGAGGAGCTGCTTGTATTGCTGAGGAGCCTGCGGAAGTGCATAAAATTTACCAGGATGGAGACGAGAGGGGATGAGATAATCACGTGCACCTTCTGGCGAGCTGACAGTAAAAAGGGGAGTTTGGACCTCAAGGAAGTCCTTACTTCTAAACCATTCTCGTGCATACGCATTGACTCGTGCTCGGAATTCTATTTTTTTCCTCTGGATATCGCGACGGAGGTCGAGATAGCGGTATTTATAGCGAATATCTTCACTTGATGTGCTGTGGTCTGATATCTCAAACGGGGGAGTCTTCGCACGACTCACGATATTGCATTCCGTAACGAGGATTTCTATAGCCCCAGTTGGGAGTTCACCATTTTCTTGACCAGATGGACGTGCTCGGACTTCACCCTCGATTTTGATGACCCATTCGGCTCGAGCAGATTCGATAGTTTTCGCTACTTCTGGGTGTGTCTGAGGGTCAAATACGAGCTGAGTAATCCCATATTTATCACGAATATCGATAAATATGATTCCTCCGTGATCGCGACGATTTGCGACCCAGCCAGAGAGGGTAGCTGTTTGTCCGATATGATGAGCGGTGAGCTGTCCGCAGGTATGCGTTCGGTGCATAAATTCGATGACTAATGAATAATAGTGGATTTTGACTCACTTGATTATGTCTTTTTTTCAGAAAAGTCACATTTTTCTCTCCGAGTGTCCTAGTGCTTAATACTTAATACCAAATTGATTCATAGTCAAGTACTCTCGGAAATGATTTATGCTACTGACGCTTGAGCTCAGGAAAACTCTATGGTAGCATGGTGATATGAAAAAGAAACACTTCTGCCTGGGAAAAATTAAAATATCGCATGAAAAACTTCATTGGATAGGATTTTTTCTCGTAGTTGGGCTCATAGGAGCGCTGACTCTTTATGGTTTTCTTGTTTCCTTTACCCCCAATTCTCGCACATTTGACAGTGCGCCTGAGTCTCCTCTTGCGCTCGTCGGCGTGGCCCTCGTCAATAATCTAGGGACTGATACGCCACGTGCAAATGAGATACCAGTGGATCTCCCAGCAGATGTCCCTCTCGTTCAGGATTTTCTCATCAGGGATAGTCGTGACGGGTCATTTTTCTCCGAACACTTCACCCGTATCAGTGAACTCACAGAGGTTCTCAATATAGATGTCGTGAATTATCTCACATTTCACGAGGATAAAACTGAAGCCCTCGAATCATACATTTCTCAGCTCGAAGAGAAAAAGGCAGAAGCAGATGAAGCGTACGCTTCTCTCGGGCAACTCAATAGTCTTCATACCAATGCTCTGAAGAGTACAAAGGATGATATCAAAAATACTCAGGCACAGATAGAATCATCGTACAACGACCGTGATGGTGACAGTATCATGGAATATCTCACCAAGCTCGAAGAACTCCATATCCAGGAGCAAGAACACACGAATATTTCCGTCTTTGCTATCCGAGTCGGAAAAGAATATAAAGCCCTGACTGATGCGGCTATTCAGAAGATTATTGTTCTCAAGGCAAATATCGAACCTCTCTCAAAAGGTGTGACCGTCAAGCTACCAGAAGGTATCAATATAGAAGCGCTCCGAAGCCTCCAACTCTTTGCTGATCAAACAAACTAATATGAAATTATTCCTCACATACATCAGGCACCTCATACATCGCATACCATATAAACAGATAGCATTTCTTGCTCTGATTATGGGTACGAGCTATGCTCTCGCTCAGGGAAGTCCTGCTGGTGAGCCACAGAGTGACTCTGATGTCATCCGTGCCATAGTACAGATACTCAATCTCGTCTTTACGCTTATCACATTTCTCCTCACTCCTGCTATCATCCTCGCTGGTTGGCTTCTCTCTCCAGACTGGACTATGGGTGATTTTTTCGGCCTGAGACCGTATTTCATCAATGTCTGGGTACTCGTGAGTAATCTCGTCTATATAGTATTTGCCCTCATGCTCCTCTGGATGGCGGTCATGCAGATATTTTCCAGTGAATCAAACTATGCTTTTAAGAAAAAACTTCCGCGATTCCTCGTCGGTATCATGATTGTGCCATTTACGTGGCTCATCGTGAGTTGGACACTCTCGTTTGCCAATCAGGCGGTAGCAGCTGTACTCTCGATTCCTGCTGGAGCCATAGGAGGAATGTCTGGTGGTGTCAGTGCTGATGGTGACAAAGGCCTCTTTCACAAAAAAACAATTCCAAAATTATTCGTCCTAGATTTCGGAGAAGACTCTCCTGGAGCTGGCCATGAAACAACGGACTGTAAATCAGCAGACGGTGCAGAAAAATGTATCTCACCAGCTGAATTTATCGCTTTCAATGAATCTGGACCATTTTTCATCATCATGGTCTATGCCTATGATATTTTCAAAATCCAAAATACAGAGCAAGTCAATTTTGAAGCAGTGTGTGCTGGTGGTGCAGATGTGAAGCAGTGTGTGAATTCTATTGGTAAGCTCCTCAGGAAATTCTGAGTTGCCCTGATTACCACTATATTCTTTGCGATTATCCTCATAGCACTCTGTTGGGTGTTGCTTGCTCGAGCATTTAAGCTCTGGATCTACGTCATGTTCTCACCACTCTTTGGACTTGCCTACGCGGTGAGCGATGAATGACTCTGAAAGACGCTCGAATCCGAGTGATGAGGTGAATGAGCGAGTCTCGGAAAAGTGGGGTTTGTCCCGTTTTTCCAACTGGCTATGGTGCCCGTACTCGTATCGGCCGTGCTCTCGTTTGGGCTCCTCTTTATCGGGGTCATGAATAACACATTTACAACAGGATCGATGGCCCCGACTGGAAGTGGTGGATTTTGTACCAAAGGAGATTTCATGGTCAAATACTGTATAGAAGAAGACGGAAATGGAGGCTATTCATCGCGACTCATAATAGGAAACAGCATGGGACCATCAGGTGGAGATTATAATATCACATTTGAATTTGGATCGATGATTTCTGATTTCGTAGGTAATTCTGCAGGAACAGCTGTAATAGGCCAGGCAGGAGCAGGACTTGCAGAAGTAGGAACCGATATATTTGCACATATCATCCTCTCCATCATCGCCATTGCGGTCATGTGGATGGGAGTCAAGGCAGCAGTCAGTTACGATGAAGTGACGAGTAAAGCCTTCGCACCATTTGCAAAACTCGGTGATAGTGTGGGTAATTTTGTCCAAAATATACCTAGTTATCTCCCAACACCGCATCCAGCTGCGGGACTTTTGACATGAAATCCGGCATCAGTTAATGCCCTGTCTCGAAATATGGATATGTGAGTTTCGGAACAGGTGGCTAAAAGAAATAAAACAATGGATGAGATGGTCGATGGTACTGCCAATCGTGTTTCTGGCTCTATGGAAAAACTCAATAAGACAGTTCAATGAAATAATGATGCACTTCGCTCTATGCCTAAGGCTGATTTAAATAGTCCATCACAGCTAGAAGGCATAAAAAAAGTTTTCCAAGATGCTTCCGATTGATTTTTATCTAATAATACTGATTTTAAGAATTTCAGTAATGAAATTCAAAACGCCCGTAAACCAGAAAGGGTAAGGGAGATATTTGAAGATATGGCTAAAAATCCACAAGTTATGTCAGCTATAGACTGAGCAGGGGCAACAGAGTTAAGGCGTGTTATTACAACATCAGCTTGAACCACTTCTGATGCTACGAAGCGCCGGTTTACCTCTCCATCGCAATGAGTAATTCAGTTTGAATGACAGCCATTAACTCAAGAAACTGTTAGAACATTATCACCAGAAGGTAAAGATGTTCTGAAAAGTGTACTTTGAGAGCATGATCGTATTGAACTTGATTCCACAGCCTCGAAAATTAGGAAAGATCTTAGAGATGCAACTTGACAGGATTTTCCTGAGCAACAGTGGGGCACAGCAAGGCTTGAAGAATTAAGGGGTAATCTTTGGAAGACCTAAGAAAAACTGCTCCTAGATTTTATTGTCTTCATCTCTCATTTGAGTCATATAAATTCCACTCTCTCCGCATGCAGTAAATGTCCTCTTCTTCCGTGCAGATCAGCGAGCTCTGGGAATCTCGTCACACTCGGTCAGCCATAGCGACGGTCTCCTATGAGGGGATGTCCGATATGAGCCATATGGACGCGTATCTGATGCGTTCGCCCTGTTTTTGGATACAGCTCGACGAGGCTCCAGTCATTTTTCACACCAGTTTTTATCACTTTGTAGCTCGTTTCTGCTGTTTGCCCTTTGGAATCTACGATGACTTTTGCTTCGTCAGTTTTTTCACTCTCTATGCGTAGCAGGGGAGCATCGATGATGCCCTGTCGGGGTTCTGGCACTCCAGCGACGAGAGCGAGATAGGTTTTCTCGACTTTTCTCGTGCGGAATTGTTCTGCCATATGTTCGTAGGAGAGACGATTGAGGCAAGATATGATGACACCAGAGGTATCACGATCTATACGATGTGCGAGCGCTGGATGTGCAAATGTGCCAGATGGTTTCCACCCATCGCTGATGAGATAGTCCTCTATTTGCTCGATGAGTGAGATTTCATCTGTTTTGTGATCAGGACTATGGACGATGAGTCCGGAGGGCTTATCGTAGACGAGGATGTTATCGTCTCGGTAGAGTATTCTATCGGGTTCGAGCTTTTCGTATATTATTTTAGTCTTTATTTCGCGTTGTTCCCATATTTTGAGAATGTCAGGAGCAATATCTATATGGAGTATGTCTCCAGCTCGGAGCTTGGTATTTTCTGGGAGTTTCTTCCCAGCGAGTGTGATTTTCTTCGTGCGCAGGGCTTCGTATACCTCCCCGAGCTTTGCCCCGGGAAATATTTTTCTCATATATCTATCGAGTCGCTGACCGAGATCGTCTGTTGAAGGAGTGATGTGTTTCATGGGAGATGGTTTATAGGGGTATTTTTGTAAGGTTTTTACAAAAACAGATTTTCTCTTATCATTTTATGACAGTAATGTAGTGAATTAAACGAATTAAACAAATTAAACCCTTCTCTCATGTCTCTTACCAGAAAAATTCTTCTGCTCGTTGCTGGCGTCGTAGCCCTTTTTCTCACACTCAATCTCACAGTCTTACCGTATGTGACGCAGCGGTATTTCTTTGATTTTTTACAGACTTTTTATGCTGAAACACGCCAAAATGAGATAGATGCAGAGATTCTCTCGCTCATTAAGGAATATCCAGAAGATGCGCCTGAACTCCTGCAGAAATATCGCGAAATTGATGAAGACCTCGATAAGCTCACGACTGGAATTGAGACCTATATTGATTCGAATCCTACATTTAACCGAGATTCTGTGGGGGAGTATCTCGAGGAATCAGGTATCGAGACCAAACAAGTCGAGGACGTCATCGGTCTTAATGCCATGTCGACCTTCCTGCGTAATGCGCCCCTTGGCTTTAGTTTCTCTGACGGGACAGATCCGAAGCGTCAGTTTGTCATGCAGGTGCTCGTCGCGATGATTGCTATCAATATTCTCTTCGTCCTCATCGTCGTGGGATTTGTCCTCTATTTTCTCAGGAAATCATTTCAGCCTATTCATGCTGTGACGGACACGCTCGATAATTTTACGACTTCAGGAGGCAAGGCACTTGACTACCAGGGGAAAGACGAATTCCGGCCTCTCGTGGATTCACTCAATAATCTCCGTCACCGTCTCGATCATCAGGAAAGTATTCGTACGCAATTTCTCGCTGATATGAGCCATGAGCTCAAGACTCCCATGACCGCTATTCGGGTCTACCTCGAATGAATCAAGGATGGTGTCATCCAACTCAATACCAAAAATATCGATTCTCTCACAGCAGAGCTCGGACGACTCACTCGTATCGTTGAGAGTCTCATGCATTTTCAGACATTTGAGAGTAGACCGACAGATTTTCACCATGCAAAGATTAATTTTCTCGATGTATTTCGTATGATTCAGGAGACACATTCAGGGGAGCTCTCAAATCACGGTCAATCTATGGTGTATGATGGTCCCAAGCGTGCGACTATAGTATTTGATCACGATAGCCTGGTGCAGATCTTTCATAATATTGTCAGCAATTTCCTTCGGTATGCAGGACACGGTACACAGCTCAGAGTGAATTATTTTCATGAAAACACCACTGATATTCTCATATTCCAGGATAATGGACGAGGCGTGACTGGAGGAGATTTGCCGTACCTCAAAGAGAAATTCTATCAAGCAGAAAAATCAAAAACAGGGGACATACGCGATAGGGGACTCGGAATAGGTCTCTCAATAGTGGATAAAATCGTGCGAGATGCTGGTGGCGCCGTTGACCTCATCAGTGCTCAAAATACTGGTTTTACCGTACGAATCGAGATACCGCATCAGAAAGTTTAGAAGTTATTGTTTCGGTATTCAAAACTATTATAATGTTTTTATGGGTCAAATTACAATGCAAGAATTGATTGAAGGCGCAAAAGAACGTCCTGATTATGTTCCCCCAACTTCAGAGCAATGTGCCTTTGCAGACAGGGTAGTTTTGTTGACGCAAAATCGAGAAGACAACAGTCTATCAAAAATGTTAGCTCTTGCCTATGCAGAATGATGTTTGGTGGGTAATATGAGAGAACCTTGAATCGATGGAGCAGCAAGATTGAAAGTGCTCATGGCTATCAATCACGAAGATAACAATGCATTTTTGGCTTGAAAATCTCTTGCTGCTTAATATAAATAAAATATTTGACAGAAAATTAGCACCTATATAATGTTGGTGCTAAAATAATTTTAGCAATCCTCAATATTTTAACCCTTTATTTCTATGGCACAGATTACGCCCCTCCAGGACAGAATCGTCCTCAGGAAGATGGAAGCAAAGAAAGAAACAGCTTCTGGTATCATCCTCACGCACGTACAGAACGATAGTCCAAATATGTTTATCGTCGAATCAGTCGGACCACTGGTCCAAGAAAAACTTGGCTATGAGCTCAAAAAAGGTGATAAAGTCCTCAAGGGACAATATTCAGGTGATGATATCAAAATCGAAGGCGAAGAAAATCTCACTATCGTCGCAGCAGAATATATTCTCGCGAAAGTCGATTAATCATTAATTCTTAATTTTCAAAACTATGGCAAAGAAACAAGTTCTCTTCGGAGATGCAGGTCGTCAGAAAATGCTCGAAGGTGTTAAAAAACTTCATGATGCAGTCTCTGCAACACTTGGACCAAAAGGTCGTAATGTCGTCTTCCCAAAGAGCTACGGAGCTCCTCAGGTGACCAATGATGGTGTCACTATTGCAAAAGAATTCGACCTCGAAGATCCTATTGAAAACATGGGTGCTGAACTTATCAAGGATGTTGCGAGTAAAACAAATGATGCAGCTGGTGATGGTACGACCACTGCGACAGTTCTTACTTATGCTATGATCTCTGAGGGTCTTCGTGAAATCCGCTCTGGTATCAATGCTATCGAACTCAAGAATGGTATGAAACTCGCTGCTTCTGAAGTGTCAAAAGAGCTCACCAAGCATTCTCGTCCGGTCAAAACATCAGAGGAAATAGCTGCTATTGCAACTATTTCAGCTCAAAATGTAGAGGCTGGTCAGATCATCGCTGATGCTATGGATAAGGTCAAACAAGATGGTGTTATCACAGTCGAAGAAGGAAAAACTTTCTGAATGGAGGTGACTGTTACCGAGGGTATGCAATTTAAAAACGGATTTATCGCTCCCTACATGATTACTGATGCAGAAAAAATGGAAGCGAGATACGCTGATGTTCCTGTTCTCATCACTGATAAAAAAATCTCATCAACAAAAGACATTCTTCAGATTCTCGAATCACTCCTCCAAACAGGAAAACGAGAACTCGTCATAATCTGTGAAGACCTCGATTCTGAGGCTCTCACAACTGTCGTCCTCAATAAGCTCAAAGGAGTCTTCTCTATCCTCGCTATCAAGGCTCCAGGATTTGGTGACCGTCGCAAAGAAAATCTCGCAGACATCGCTCTCCTCACGGGCGCTGCAGTCGTCTCAGAGGAAATAGGACTCAAACTCGAAACAGTCGGTCTCGAAGTACTTGGAAAGATTGATTCAATTGTCGCAACGCGCGAGACGACAACTATCGTCGCTACGCAAGCAGATAAAAAAGATATCGAAGCTCGTGCAAATGAAATCCGTCGTGTGATAGATAAGACTGATTCAGACTACGATCGTGAAAAGATGCAGGAGAGACTTGCCAGACTTATCTGAGGTGTCGCTGTCATCAAGGTCGGTGCTGCGACAGAAGTAGAAATGAAAGAACTCAAGCTTCGTCTCGAAGATGCACTCAACTCTACTCGCGCTGCCGTTGAAGAAGGTATTGTTCCTGGTGGCGGAGTCGCGCTCCTCAAGGCTGCGAAGATTCTGGATACTTTCAAAGCTCCAAATAGTGATCAACAAATCGGTGTCGAAATCGTGAAAAGAGCTCTTCATTATCCGACAAAGAAAATCGCTGAAAATGCTGGACAAGAAGGTGCTGTCATTGTTTCGAAAATTCTCGAACACAAGGATTTCAGCTACGGATACGACGCTGCGAAAAATGTATTCGTCGACCTCATTGCTGAGGGGATCATCGATCCGACTCGCGTCCCACGCATCGCTCTCGAAAATTCTGTTTCTATCGCGGGTATGTTCCTGACGACAGAAGCAGTCATCTACGAAATCCCAGAAAAAGAAAAACCAGCTATGCCTCCAATGGGTGGCGGTATGGGATGAATGGGCGGTATGGGTATGATGTAGTTTTTTTACCTCAAAAAATCCTCTCCAATTCCGGGGAGGATTTTTTTCTTCCATAAGAATAGAATTGTTCAAGAGTGATGATATTTTGTATTATCAATATTTATCTACAATTATTCTTAATAACTTATGGATGATAATATTTTGCGAATAGTGGTATTTGGCATTGTCACATTTTTCGTTGCCATGCTCATCACTCCGAGCTACATCAGACTCTTACAGCGACTCAAGCTCGCAAAAAAAATTCGCACCGAAGCATCTCTCGGTGGTGGTAAGGCGTCCAAATATCACGCGCTTCATGCACATAAGAAATGAACACCAAATATGGGTGGCGGCATGATACTCATCGTTGTGGCGATTATGGTATCGGCAACTGTTTTTTTCAAATTTATTCAGTGACCACTCGGATTTGACCTGCACTATACTCTCTGGAATCGTAACGAGACATACCTTCCACTTTTTGCCCTCTTTTCGATGGGAATACTCGGAGCTGCCGATGATTATCTCAATGTCCGCGATATAGGCGGTAAGAAGTGAATGACTGCCATGGTGAAAATGCTCGGACTAACTTTGTTTTCTTTCGCTGGAGCGTGGTGGTTTTTTGATAAACTCGGACATGACAGTATCACAATACCAGGATTTGGTCTCGTGGATATCGGTTGGTGGTATGTGGCACTCAGCATCCTCATTATCACGGCTATGGCGAATAGTGTGAACATCACTGATGGTCTCGATGGTCTTGCTGGAGGACTTCTTGCACAGAATTATTTTCTCTACGCGTTTATTACTTACAACGAAAATCTCTTTCTCCTCTCAACACTCTGCGTCGTCATCGCTGCAGCTCTCGCCGCATTTCTCTGGTTCAATATCAAGCCTGCACAATTCTATCTCTGAGACGCCTGAGCTCTCGGGCTCGGAGGTGGACTTGCGGTTATGGCACTTATGACTGATACCCTCGTTGTCCTCGTCATCGTATCATTCATCTATATCTGGGAAATAGTATCTGTTATTATCCAGGTCACCAGTAAAAAACTTCGTCGTGGTAAAAAAGTATTTCTCATCGCACCGTATCATCATCATCTCGAAGCAAAGGGTATGATGGAAGAAACTATCGTGATGCGGTTTTGGCTCCTCGGTGCACTTCTCACTGCAAGTGGACTCATCTTCTATCTCCTCCCCCCATTATGGTAGCACGATCCTACATACTGGATACTCGAGCCGTACAACGCAATAGCCCTCTTGTGCTCTCAGCACTTCTGACGGCTATCGTAAAAAAACACCTCACAACATGAGGAAGAGAAGACCTCGCGGCACTGATATCCACCGTTACTTTTTTTCGAGACATTGTTACCGTGGTTACCAGTAAACCGCTCATCAATTTTGAGCTTCGCACCTATGAGGGGGCTCTCCGCGATATTCTGTCCAAGACTCTCGTACAACATGGATTTGAAAATAATATCCATCTTCATTTCCGATAATATCTATGCGACATCTCCAGAAATTTGCTCTAGGGAGTATATTGGTCGTTGTTGGATACATATTTGTTGGGAGTCTGGATATCACCGAATACAAGCGTCACCATGAGGCTGCGCATATCGTCTCAGGCTCACAGGAATTTCTCACTTCTGCTACCGTCAAGCGCTGACCTCTCGGCGAGTCATGGATCATTGATATGATTGATAATTCTCGTGAGAGGGTGTGGATTTCTGTCTACTCATTTACACTACCGAGCCTCCGCGAATCTCTCGTGTGAGCACAGAAGAGGGGAGTGGACGTGCGTGTGATACTCGAGAAATTTCCTTTTTGAAATACGAGCATTAATAGGGAAACGGAATTATTTCTCAAGACAAATAATATCCCACTACACCAGAGCGGAGAAAAGCAATTTGCTTTCATGCATGCGAAATTTTCTGTCATAGATTCCCAGTGGATTATCGAAACAGCCAACTGGACACGAGCGAGTTTTTCTACGAATCGTGAATTTTTTATTGTAGGTACAGATACTTCGATACTCCAGAACTTGGCAACTATTTTTGAGGATGATTTCGCTGGAAAAATAGGAGCATCTCGGGATGTGCGGCTTCTTGCTGGTCCCACAAATGCCAGAGAGAGAATAGTTGATTTTCTCGAATTATCTAAATCGAGTGTAGATATTTATGCTCCGAGTTTTTCTGATGAGGAACTTCTCAACACGTTATCAAATCTTTGTAGGGAAGGAAAAACTATACGCCTCCTCCTCGCAGACTACGAGGATTCTGCTGATGCGGCACTAGAGCAGAAGAGCTGTATTCGTGTTCATCACATGAAGAAACCACTGCATGCAAAGGTTATCATCCTCGATAAGAGCAGCGCATTTGTCTGAAGTTTTAACTATACAAAAAATTCTCTCGAAAATAATCGTGAAGTATGAATCTTCATTTCCTGAGAAATCACAAAAGGTATCTCAGAATCATTTGAATCCGATTGGAAACTCTCAGAAGTTGCTCTCAGATAAAAATCAATACTATTGAATAATACTATGTCTCGTCGTCTCTTATTTCTCTCGCTCTGAATTGTTGGCTGACTCATCCTCTTTTTCTGGTGGATGACTTCGTGGCCAGCGTCGGTCGCTCAACAGAATGCAGGCGAAGACCTCTTATGGAGATCGATACAGAAGAGAGATAACGGGTGGGAGAGAACTGTGTATGATGCACAAAAACAGAGTGACTTCGCGAGTTATCAAGAATGAAAAATTATTCTCTACTGACGCGGAGAGATGCCACAAATTCAGAAAAATGGAGAGGAGTATGCTATTACGATAGCACCTGGTGGACAATGGATAGTTCGCTCACTTGGTCAGAATCAGAAGATATCGCTTCAGACGCCAGACATGTGAATTGTCATCAGGGGAGTGGGATGAGTGTTTATTTCTTCAGATGAAAAACTGGTTGCCAATTTTGATGCTGATATGTTGCTCGGTGGTATAAAATTATTACCGTCATTTCTGTCTCGTGATGGGAAAACAGAATTTTTTGATCTCTGAGAAAAGAGAGATATGCTCCCTGCAGATTTGTGGGAAATATATGTAGCATTTTTCTCTCGAGACCAAGAAAAAGCACTCGGAAATGTATCAAAGAAATCTCTCGATGCAATCATATCAACACTGCTCGAGCGAGAACCAGAATCAAAGACCACATGAATATTTCGACGAGATATACGCGTCCGAAATGCACTCGAGGAAATCCAATCACTCGTGAACAAGATAGAAGCAGGGGATAGCTGTGGTGCCGACAGTGTGTCGTGTTTTACTATTCTGGATGATGTATTTCGTCGTGAGAGAGATAATTTTCCAGAAGTATTTCTCCCACTCGAACGCGCCACTCAGGCATGGCTCCAGATAGGAAAAAGTACTGAAAATAATGATTATTCTTGGGCGAGTGTGTTTCGTATCTATCATGCACAGCTTCTCGCCTGAGATCCACGTGCTCGTGTCATTCGTGACAAGGCTATCCTAGAGATGATACAATCTGGTACGACTGTATCAAGTATGGAGGTATGGGGCTATCTCACACAGATGCTCGCGAGTCAGCAGCTGGGGAGTGCCTATTCTCTCCAGATTGTGAGAGAGATGATACGTATCGGAGATGTCCTCCAGCGTTCGCCTGATATCGCAGATGATGTCCGGAAATCTCTCACAAAAAGCGCTGTCGATTCTCTCACAAATCTCAAGAGTATTCTCGAAAATACTTATTTCACCAAAAAGGAATACTGGTTTGTCCTGCGTGATGATCTCCTCGACACAGAGTGAAATGCTATCAAAAATCAGGTTTTCATTAACGATCTCCAGGAGCTGATAAAACAGATGGACACAGCCTCAATTATACAAAATCCTGGTCCTGAAAATGAGGAAAATCTCCGTGTCATCCGTGCTCAGCTCGCATGGTTCAACTGTATATTTTCCAAAAACGAAGAGTACGTGACCAATCCTCGCATTTGTCGCACAACGACGCGGTAGCTCTTCATCTGTGAAACTCCTCGTGACAAGGGAGTTTTTTTTTCTATAATCCCCTTGTTTTAATACTTTCTCTATGGCAAAAAAAATCAGAATCACCTGGGTTCAAGTAATGGCAATCCTCGCTCTCTTCGGAATACTTCTCGGAGTCGTCGGCACTGCATGGCTCGCATTGATGCCAGTCGCACCAGCTCCAGTCGTGACACCCACTATTTCTGCAGAAGTTAATCCCTAGTTTATGTCACTACAAAAAATAGGGAGATTCCTCGTGCTTTTTCTCGCAGGATTTCTCCCATGGTCTGTTATTGTCTCTGTCACGGGCACAGAGCAACTGGATATAGGGATGATGCGATTTGCAAAAGAAATCCTTCTCACAGTCATTATGATAGTCGCAATAGTGGATATGTGGAGAAAAAAATACCGTCCTCAATTTGATAAGATAGATGCCGCAATTGGTATCTATGTACTCGTCCTGGTCGCTATCAGTGCTAGCACGGGGACATCTCTTCTCTGATTTATTTACGGTCTTCGATATGATGCAGAGTTTCTCATAGCTTTTGTATTCTTCCGTCAGGCTGTGCGTTTGTGGGATATTCGTTTCTGGCAAGTTGGCAAAATATTTATCCTCTCTGGAGCAGCAATGCTCGCGATGAGCCTTTTGATTCGCTATGTTTTTGGAGAAGTGTTTCTCACGATATTTGGATATAGTGGTCAGGTCAGTGTCTGGGATGGAGCAGGTCCCCCACCTATTTACCATGGTATACCCGGAGCATCAATTGTGAGATTTCAGGGGCTTCTGGAAGGGCCGAATCAGATGGCATTTTTCCTCTTGGTTTACATGGGGACATACCTCTCACTCTTTTCTCGATTCCGGAAATATCGCTTCATAAATACGGTAATCATTCTCCTGCTCGTATTTCTCCTCACACAGACCTATAGCAGAAGCGGACTCCTCGGCATGATGTTGGGTACACTTATCCTCATAGCTTACCATATATCTGCAAAAATTCGTCGAGGACACTTTGGCCTCCGTCACATAAATTGGAAGAAATTTAGCTCAACTGTTGTACTAGTTCTCCTCGGTTGTACTCTGGTAGTGTTTCAATTTGGTCCTAAATTCACTGAAATTATCACACGTAAATGATCAACATCGGCTCATTTTGAGCGGATGCATATAGGTCTGGTACGATTTCTCGAACAGCCCCTCGGACATGGTCTCGCTCAAGCAGGACCAGCGAGCCGGGCTATTGCAGAGGTCAACCAAAACCCCATTCCTCTCACATCGCTCGAAGGTGAGATGAGACGTCTGGGAGACTACTTCTTCGCACGAAATCCTGACTTTGTGATGAACACCGAGCACTATTATATCCCGGAGAGCTGGTACATACAACAACTCATCGAGGGTGGTGTAATAGGTTTTTTCTTCTTTGTGATTATCTTCGTCCTCCTCCTCATCAATCTGCGTAAATATCCGGCGATGCTTGCAGCTCTTGCAGGAGTACTTGTCATGAACACTTTTCTTCATTCATTTGAATCAGTCCACACTGCTCTCGTTCTTTTCTTGATTATTGCGAGTCTACAGAAGAGTTAGCCCCTCACTTCATCTCATTTTGAAATCGTATTACTAGTTGTTCTCTCTTGGAGAGTTGAGGTGATGGTGAATAATTACCTGTTTTTCATGCACTCTTAAGTCCATCTTCTTTTTTTAGAGGCGTTGCTCCTCTAGGATTTGCCGTTCGGGGCAAGCTAGCATACTCATTTGCAAAGAGACATAGTTTATCGACATATTCAGAGAAATCCTCTCACTTATTTGGCAGACGAACACTCAGTTCTCTGTCATCTAAAACAATGAAACACGCGCTCCAAAATGGGAGAAATTTGATGGAAAAATTTTCGAACTTGTAGATTGAGGGGAGAGAGATGCTCAATTCTTTACTAACGTAGTATTGAGATACATTTATCGAATCTCATTTCTCACACAGAATAGAAATAAGTCTTCTTGATGCTTCCATTTGAGCTCTCTTAGTTTCAGGCATTTCTTCTGGCTTAATTTGTGCTGAATAATCTACTTTTTCTGGAGACTCTTGGACCCCCTCGGCGATGCCGTCTACCACAGTACTCATGACAGGAAAATAATATAATATAATCGCTCTAATATAACCGAAAAATCTGCATGTCAAATTATTAGAAGGAAAAAAATAAAAAATCCCTATACTTCTCGCATGAAAATAGCGATAGTCCATGAAATGCTCATCAAGTTCTGAGGTGCAGAGAGAGTCCTTCTCGAGCTCATGAATCTCTATCCAGATGCTGATGTTTTCACGCTCATGTACGACGAGAAAAAAGTAGGCGATGTATTTCCAAAATCACGGGTACATTGTACCTGACCAGCTCAATGGTTTTTCAAGTTCACAGGAAAGCCACGAGCTTCACTTCCTCTCATGCCTGCTTCAGTCCGGAAGATAGATCTCTCAAAGTATGATTTGGTTATTTCCAGTTCTTCTGGTTTTGCACACGGAGTAAAAAAATGAAATAATGCTGTTCACATCTGTTATTGTCATTCTCCAGCGAGGTATCTGTGGGACGCAACGGAGGAAGTGCAGAGAGAGCTTTGACTTATTCAAGAGAAAAAAGAAAAGATAAAAGAGAAAGGAGGAGGATTTTTCTCATCGGTGAAAAGAATTATTGCATGACCACTTGTGAAAATGCTTTTTTGGTGGCTTCGGAGGGTGGACCTCAGAGCTTCAAAAAGTCCGGACATTTATATCGCTAATAGTCGTGAAGTGCAGAGCAGGATTCAGAAGTATTATCAGAGAGATTCTGTTATTCTCTGGCCACCGGTCGATACAAAACGCTTTGCGTGAGAGAAAAGAGAAAAAATAAAAGAGGAAAAAGAAGGAACTATACTTGTATCCCAGAGGAAATATTTCGTGGTCACGAGTGCTCTGACACCGTTTAAGCAAGTCGACAGAGTCATCCGCGTGATGACAAAACTTGGGATTCCTCTCAAAATCATCGGAGATGGCGCCCAGCGATCAGAACTTCAGAAAATAGCAGGAGATATTATAGAATTCCTCTGAAAAATATCGGATGAAGCAGTCGTGGAAATATACAAAAATGCTCGCGGA
>Ga0172380_10000462_pt1 | contig 80156 bp, 72 predicted proteins | sample Leawe162metaG_FD_119747 | JGI IMG/M metagenome (GOLD analysis project Ga0172380, IMG submission 119747) | Leachate microbial communities from a municipal landfill in Southern Ontario, Canada - Leachate well 162 metaG | ecosystem: Engineered > Solid waste > Landfill > Unclassified | place... | reverse complement strand
TTGTAAGTATATGGTTTCAGGTACTATTTCACCTCCCTCAACGGGATGCTTTTCACCTTTCCCTCACGGTACTTGTTCACTATCGATCATAAGAAGTATTTAGTCTTAGGTCATAGTCGACCTAGCTTCAAACGGGATTTCACGAGTCCCGCCCTACTTAAGAACACTAGCTACGGAGAGTCGCTTCCTTTCGCTTACCGGGCTATCACCGTCTCTGGCCGAGCTTTCCAACTCGTTCAACTAAAAAGCGTCTTTTTTTACTCCGCCCCACTGATCTGGCAGCAGGCACTAATATCTTGCAACACCTAAAAAACATATGGTTCCAGAACCTTCCGCTACCAATCCGGCGAACCGGACCAATAGCTCAGTAATTTGGGTTTAGACTCCTCCCCTTTCGCTCGCCACTACTCAGGGAATGATTATTATTATATTTTCCTCCGGTTACTAAGATGTTTCAGTTCACCGGGTCTTCCAGCCGAGCCTAAAAGGCTTGGCTTCCTCTGTCTTCAACAGAGGGGGTTTCCCCATTCGGAGATCTGCGGGTCAAAGGTTGCTTGCCACCTCACCGCAGCTTATCGCAGGCTGCTACGTCCTTCATCGTCTTCTTATGTCAAGGCATCCACCGTATACTCTTAATGAGATTTTCCCACGCTTTTATTTTTAAATAAAAACGCGTTCGTACCCTAGTCTACAGCCGGAGTTGGACCTCCGAACTAGGATACTATTTTGCTACTTTATTGCTAGTATATTTTGATGTCTTTACTCTGACATTGATTGTTAACGGACATTTAACGGGGCGCAAAAAAACCGCTGATAAGCGGTTCTAAGTAATCGCAAATTCGCTGATTATCTAGAATCGCTTCTTTACTAGGTTTATTACGACTTTCTGCATATAGTTTTGAGCTAATACAGCCCTGTTAAAACTGATAACAATTATAACCATTTTAAAAATAATGTCAAGGGCAAAAATATCTATAAAAAAATGACCAAAGTTGGCCATTTTTTAACAATAAATTTACTTATCTAATATTTGCGGATCTGATATATGTAGTAGGGCCATTTCCCTCTCAATTTCGCCAGCCTGATATAACTGCTTGATACTTCTATCTAGAGTCACCATGCCAATCGTTGAGTGGATCTCAATAGTGCTAGCAATCTGGGCTATTTTACCCTCTCGAATTAAGTTAGCCACAGCTTCATTATTAATTAATATTTCTCGAGCAGCAATTCGCCCCCCACCACGCTTTTCTAAAAGTCTTTGAGAAATAACCGCAGTCAATACGCCAGCTAATTGAGATTTTATCTGTCCTTGTTGATGAGGAGGAAAAATATCAATAATCCGATCAACTGTCTGGGCGGCACCATAGGTGTGCAGAGTGGCTAATACTAAATGGCCAGTTTCTGCCAATGTTACGGCTGCCGCAATTGTTTCTAAATCACGCATCTCCCCCACCATAATAACGTTGGGATCTTGGCGTAAAACGTGCTTGAGTCCGCTAGCAAAACTTATCATATCACTCCCTAGCTGACGTTGAGAGATAATGCATTTATCTGGCTTAAAAATATATTCAATTGGATCTTCTAGAGTTATAATCTTGGCCTGTCTGGTGGAATTTATGTAATTTATCATGGACGCTAAGGTTGTAGATTTCCCGCAACCAGTCGGGCCAGTTATTAAAATAAATCCTTGGGGTAGATTTAACAATTCTGTCACTACTGGCGGTAACCCCACCTCTTCTAAATTAGGAATATGATCATCAATCACCCGGGCCACAATGTTAATATTTCCCTTTTCAAAAGATAAATTAATACGATAACGATAATTCTCTATCTGGTGGCTTAAGTCTAAATCACGTTTACTCGAAAATAACTCCTTTTGCTCATGATTTAATAATTGATTTAAAAAAAATTCTAAATCTTGCGAAGACAGAGCAGAAAAATTACCATCCTTTATAACTTCATTAATATCTAATAATTGACCATCTAAACGTAATACCGGCGACAACCCAACAACCAAGTGTAGGTCGGAAGCATTTTTTTGGGCAGCTAATTGTAGAAGGTTATTAATATCCATATATTTTATTACCACCCCATCTTTTTAAGACCAAGCGCGGCGGCATCTACTTGAGCCTCTTGTTTAGAAGATCCTTTACCGATAGATGTTTGCTCATCTCCAATATACAAACCAACTGTAAAAGTCTTAGCATGATCTGGCCCCTCCTCATCAAGAATCTGATAGTGCGGAGTAACACCGCGAAATTCTTGAGCTTTCTCTTGAAATAATGATTTAGGATCCAAATAAGTGCGGTTCTCTAAAATATCGTCAAGTTTAACAACAACTTTATCTAAAATAAACTGTTTAGCTGTATTAAGACCTTGATCAAGATATATCGCCCCAATTACTGCTTCAACCGCATTAGCTAATATAAACTGACGAGATTTTTTATTCTTGTCTCGCGCCTCGCCTTTTGATAAATATAAGCAATCTTCAAGACCTATCTCGCGAGCAATTTCGTACAACATCTTGGCATTTACTAGAGACGCTCGCCAATTAGTTAGATCTCCCTCCGGTGTTTGAGTAAAATGTAAATATAAATACTCTGTCACAACTATTTCTAAAACTGCGTCGCCCAAAAACTCTAGACGCTCATTATGGCCAGTAGTTGATTCTGGGTGTTCATTCAAATAAGAGCGATGGACTAAAGCTTGGCGCAATAAAGAGGTGTTATTAAAATGAACACCTAATCTTTTTTCTAATTTATTAAACTCAGTTGTTTTCATAATAACAAGGCGCCTAATTTAGGCGCCGTCATTAACTACTTCTTTAGTCTTTATATGAGATGTCTCCTCCGTTGCTTTGCGGGCTGCTTCGACCTCTTCTTTATTGTCCCGCACTTGCACATCGGGCTCATCATTATATAGAGTTCCCAAAACACCATTAACGAACTTTCCAGAGGCATCGCCGCCAAAACTCTTAGCCACTTCAATAGCCTCATTAATAGCTACCCGAGGAGGAATTTTAGTAAATAGTAATTCGTATATTCCTAAACGAAGTATATTGCGATCGACTGCGGTAATCTGATCAAGGGGCCACTCGGTAGCATACTGAATAATATATTTATTAATCAATTCTATATTATCGCAGACACCTACAACTAAATCCTTAACAAATCCACTATCATCAAAATTTGGAGCAAAATTAGCAAAATTGTTAGCAATCAGACGATCGATATCGCCGGCCTTCTGTCCGTTAAAATCCCAAGCAAAAAGAGTCTGAAGGGCAATGGTACGCGCCAGGTGCCGATTAGACATAGCTTTTTATTTAGTAGATTTAGCAACCGCTTTAACTGGAACTTTAACAACCTCACGCCCCCGATAACTACCACATGACTGACAGACCGTATGCGGTTTACGAGCCTGTCCACATTTTGGACATTTAACCAAAGTAGTCTTTTTCAACGCTAAATGAGAGCGACTCTTATGAGTAGCGCTATGGGTCTTTCTTTTCTTAGGGTTAGCCATATAATTATTATTTATTACATTTCCAGTATAACTTAAACCGGCTATTAGTCAAATATAGCCAGAGAAATAAACGAAACCCTAAACGAGAAGAGAGGCGGGTTTAGGCCCAACGATTGCTTCAAATTCCTCTCTTTCAATGGTTTCCTGATTAAGGAGAACACCTACTATATTTTCTAACATGTTCTTGTTGTCGCTTATTATTTTCTGCGCCTGATTAGACCCTTGCCGAATAAAACCAGCAATCTCCTCATCTATTTTCTCAGCAATTTTTTCGCTATAATCTCTTTGTTCATGAATTTCTCGGCCTAAAAATATCATCTCTTCTTTTTCTCCATAGGTGCGGGGGCCAAGATTATCGCTCATGCCAAAGTCGGTTACCAAACGACGAGCAATACTGGTGGCTCGACGTAAATCAGAAGTAGCTCCGGTTGTTACTTCGCCAAAAATTTCTTTTTCCACCAAATGACCAGCCAGCAAAACGGCAATCTCTGATATAAATTCTGATTTTGGATGCATATGACGATCCTCTGAGGGAACTTTTAGGGTGTACCCGCCAGCTTGACCGCGAGCAATAATAGATACTTTATGGACTGGGTCCATGTTTGGTAAAAAATGGGCAACTAGGGCGTGGCCAGCTTCGTGATAAGCAGTAATTTTTTTCTCATTATCAGTAATCACCCGACTGCGTCTTTCTGGTCCAATCATTACTTTTTCAATTGCTTCAAACAAATCATCATTTATTATTTCCTTACGATTATTTCTCGCTGCCAAAATAGCTGCTTCATTTAAAAGATTAGCTAAGTCAGCTCCAGAAAATCCAGAAGTGCGCTCAGCAATTGTTACCAAGCTTGCATCTTTGGCCAAGGGTTTATGTTTAGCATGAACGACTAAAATAGCTTCTCTGTCCTTTAAGTCGGGTAAATCGATGGTAACCCGCCTATCAAAGCGACCGGGGCGTAAAAGAGCAGGGTCAAGCACATCAGGTCGATTAGTCGCGGCAATAACAATAATATTTTGAGTTGGCTCAAAACCATCCATCTCAACTAATATTTGATTAAGCGTTTGTTCCCGTTCATCATGACTCCCTCCCAATCCCGCTCCTCGGCGTCGGCCCACAGCATCAATTTCATCTATAAATAATATACAAGGAGAATTCTTTTTTGCTTTATCAAATAAAGAGCGGACACGAGAAGCTCCTACGCCGACAAACATTTCTACAAACTCTGAGCCTGACATATGAAAAAACGGCACTTGAGCTTCTCCTGCCACAGATCGGGCTAATAAAGTTTTCCCGGTACCAGGAGAACCAAGCAATAAAACGCCACGAGGTATTTTAGCTCCCAACTCATGAAATTTTTTAGGAAACCGCAAAAATTCTACTATCTCTTGTAGTTCTTCTTTTGCTTCTTTGGCGCCAGCCACATTCTTAAAGGTCACCTTATTCTTAGCATCAGGTTTAAAATCTTTAGCAGTCGATTGACCAAAGCTCATGGCCCGAGAGTTAGCTCCCTGTAGTCCCCTCATCATGAAAAACAGAAAAACTCCTAACAATAAAAACGGGGCTAAAAATGGCAACAAACTAGCCAACCAATAATCCCAACCACTTTCATCTTTTACACTTATTTTAACAGCAGATATTTTTTCCGGAGCTACCTGAAAATTACTTAACAGGGTAGAAAGAGACTCGTTAGCCTCTTTCTGCATAATTTCTTTACTACCGTCAGTTAAAGTAACCTCTACTTTATTGCCGCTCACTACCAGCTCAGATACTTCACCGGAGCTAATGCGATTTATCAATTTTTCTATACCCACTGTTTCCGGCCTACTTCCCTGACCACTAAACGAACTAAATACTGCAGCCAAAGCTAAGAATACTAGAAAAAAAAGTAAAAAACTTCTAATTAATTTTTTGATATCTTTATTCATTTTAGTAATTTTATGTTTTTCTATTATAACTCTCACTGGCCTCTTTGGCAATCCCAAAAAAATTTAAATTAACCACCACTTAGACCAAAAAATGCCCCAAAGGGGCATTTCTAGGGATAGATAAAATCAAAGAATTAATTGTCGGATTTGACTGAAGAATCTTTATCATCACTCTTTTTTTCAGACTTATCTTGCTTATCAGATTCACCATTTGACTCACCGGCTAAACGTAGACCAAGACGATGTTCGCTGGGAGAAATACTCACAACCTCGAACTCCCTGACTTCATCTGGTTGAAATATTTCGTTTATCTTTTTGCCAGCCTCTAGATTTAACTGGCTAATATGAGCTAAGCCATGAATTTCTTCATCTAATTTCACAAACAATCCAAAAGGATTAATCTTTAAAATTGTACCAGACACAACTTGGCCAGCCTGATACTTTGAACTAGCCTCTAACCAAGGGTCTTTCAAAAGTTTTTTTGCACTTAAGAAAACTTTAGCTCCATCAATAGAAATAATCTCAGCTTTTATCTTATCACCGACACCATACATCTCATTGGGCGAATCAATTCGCTGCCAAGCTAACTCGGAAATATGAACTAAACCTTCGATGTTTTCACCAAATGAAACAAACACGCCAAAATTAGTAATAGCTGTAATTTTACCATCAACCACAGTCCCGATTTTATATTTATCAAGAGCTGGACGCTGTTTCTTATTCCAGACGTCTTTTTCGCTGAATATAATCTTATTATCTTCTTCATTCAAGGTGATAATGGTGACTTCAAATTCTTGGCCAACAAAAGATTTGAGTTTCTCAAGAATTCTACTTTTATCACCACCAGCAATACGAGGATAATTCTCCGGAGCTAACTGTGATACTGGCAAAAATCCATCAATCTGGTGATATCGACTAATAAGACCTCCCTTATTAGCATCAACGATCTTCACCTTAACTGTAGCCTTATCCTTTAAGGCTTGACGTAAATTATTCCAGGCCTTTTCTTGACCAACTAGTCGGAAAGACAATTCTAGTTCTCCGTTTTCATTTTCAACATTAATCACAGCCGCTTCTATTTGATCGCCTGGCTCCAAATCAGAAAATTCTGGAACATCATTATATAATTCCGGACCACGAACAATACCCATTAATATGCCGTCAATATCTAACTTTACTTCAGCTTTAGAGGCAGTGACGACAGTGCCCTTGATAATATCCCCAACCTGAGGAATTTTAATATCATCTTTTTCAAGCAGCGCAGCAAATTCCTGCGCTTCAGCTTCTTTTAAATTATTTTCTTCCATATTTTTATTAATCGGGCTTTTTCTGATAACAAAAAAGCCTTCTTAACCTGGTATAACCAGGTTCGGTAGCCACCTCAGTCCTTTTAGACTTGAAATCTGCCGATTTTGTTACAGGTGATATTTAATTTATCTAGCCAAATAATAGCTCTAAAAAGTCTTCTTGTCAAGAAAAAGGCCATCTACGAAGAGATGGCCAACTTACTAAGCTCTATTTCTTTCGGCAGCTTGCAATCTAGTTAAAATATCAACAAACTGGGGAGGAAAAATGGCATCAATAACGGGACGAAAACTACAAAGGATATGGAAATATTCTAGGCCAGAGATATCTACTAAGGGGCTGTCTAAAGGCCTTCTCCCCTCCCGCCCACGTCTTATGTTGTCATAAGCGTCATTCCAAGCCCTTATAAATCCTTGCGGGCTAATTTTTTTAGGCGGTAAGCGCTGCTCTAGATATAAAACAAACATTTCTAGATTTTTGCTTATATTTGGCAGATGTTTCCTTATTTTTTTGAGCCTATTCCTTGGCTCTTCCATAGACAAAAATATCATTTTACTAGACACAACACACCTCCTTCTTATTGTTAAATTACTAAAATACTAACTTTTATAAGTTTTACTGTTTATTAGTGTTAATGTCAATATAAACAAAGCTAGGGAACAATAAAAATAGCCACATTTTATTTGACAACAGCCCTATTATTTTGATATATTTGTCATTAGAGAACTAACCAAAAACTCGGATTTATCCGAGTTTTTTTATTATGTACTTCTATAGATTATCCTAAATCAATCCGCTATATTTATAGCTAGATTAGAGATTATAGAGTCTGCCTCCTCGCCAAATAAGGGCTCTGGCTGAGAGTAGTCATTTATTATAAATGGTTGAAATGCAAAGTCATTAACACCTAACTCGTCAAAACTAAATTTTATTCCTAACCCTTGCCTGGTCTCTAAAGACCACATCTGATCAAAGATAAAGTTTCCTAGACCATAGAATATATACTTATCTTTATATAATTCTATGTCTTGTATTACATGAGCATGATGCCCCAAAACTAATTCCGCTCCGGCATCAATAGCGGCGTGAGCAAAATCTTCTTGACGCTTATTATGATGGTCTTCATATTCATTTCCTGAATGCATGGAAACTATAACAAAATCCGCTTTTTTCTTAACCTCAACCACGGCCGTTGCTAAAACTTGAGTATCCATAAAAGCCGTACCCGGTTTATCATCTTTTGCCTCATATGAAAACGGCACAACATCATCATCGTTATAAGCTAAAAAAGCAAACCTCAACCCTTCAACATCTAGATAAACTGGTGCGTTAGCTTCTTGATGGTTAGCACCAGCGCCCACATAATTAATTCCCGCTTCACTTAAATATTTCATAGTATCAAGCACGCCCTTTTCTCCAAAATTCATGGTATGATTGTTGGCTAGTGATAAAACAGAAAAATTATACTCTCCCATGGTTTTAGCTAGATCAGGATCCGATCTAAAAACCATTTCTCCAGTTAAAATACGCCGACCAGCGGTCAACGGGGTCTCTAAATTTCCCAATACTATATCAGCTGACTGCAACCAAGAAGCAGACTTTTGAAAAGGGTAATCTTTTCCTTTCTTTATTATCTTGTCTGCCACTACTCTTGAGAGCATAATGTCACCGACAACCGCTAACAAAACCGGCCTGCGCCTAATAGCGGGGGCCGGGAGATGAGAAAGATTAATGGGTTTTGGATCAACATAGACCTGTTCCCGACCGATCGGCTCAGGTGGAGCAACTGTGCGTTGAGAAATAGGATGCCAAAAATAGGCCAAAACCACCAGACCAAACAAAATAACAAACAAAGATGCCAGGGTCAAAAGACGTGTGTGTCTATCGTCCATATTTTTTATTCACCATATAATAAGACTAGTAACATCTTACACCTTAACTCCCGTCGAGGTAAACCCTTCGTCCGCTAAATTATCCTTATCATTTTCATCTTCAATTTCGCCGACTATCTCCTCAGTTATGTCCTCTAAAGTAACTAATCCTAATAATTTTTTCTTGCGATAAACTAAGGCAATATGTACCCGCTCCTTGATCATGCGCTTAAAAACTCGATAAATTTTAGCCTTTTCATCTACACAAATAATAGGGGAAACATATTTTGATAGTTCATCTTCACGTTTGTCGCTATTTAGAACCTTCATGACATCAATTAAATGGACATAGCCGATAATATTATCTTCTTGATTAAGATAAACGGGATACCGACTATAACCCTCTTGGGCCATAAAATAAGCAATCTGATCTATCTCTGCCTCACCATTAACTACAGACATGCGATAACGAGGGGTCATTATCTCTTTAACTGCAGTATCTCCAAATTCTAAAATATTCATTATCATCTCATGCTCTTGAAAATCAAGCACCCCATGCTCAACGGCAATCCGACTAAACGCTCGCAATTCCTGTTCTGATATTGGCTCTCTGTTTTTGTCACCAGTAATAAAAATCAAAAACTTCTCAAGTATAAATATTATTGGAAACAAAGCAATCTCTAAAAATCTAATAACCGGAACAAAAGTTAAAGCCATTTTTTCTGCTTTACTTTGGAAAAAAGCTTTAGGTAACATTTCTCCAAAAATCAAAATCAATAAAGTAACTGCCCCAGTAGCAATTCCTAGAGCTCCATTAGCAAATCTCTCACTCACCCACAAGCTAGTCATTGAAGCAATTAAGACATTAACCAGGTTGTTACCCAAAAGCAACACAACTAATAATCGCTTCTTGTGATTAAGAATTTTCTGCAGCAACTTAGCATTAGATTTCTTAGCTATCACTAAAGATTTAACACTACCAGATGTTAAAGAAAACAAGGCTATCTCCATGCCAGAGAACCAAGCTGAGCAAATAATTAGCAAGAAAAAATAAATGAAAAACATTTTATAACTATAAAAAACTAACGATTATCTTTAATAAATGTAGCCTCTTTAGCGATTGCAAAACTTTCCGCCAATTGGGATAAACTCATTATACCATTATCCAACAAGAGATCGATTTCTTTTTTCATGTTTGTGTTAAGAAGGTAGGGGCCATCGGTATTAATTGTAAATTTTACTTTATGCTTATACAACTCATTTATAATCATTCTTAATTCGTCCAGATCTTTAACAGCTCTAGTCATGAGGTTGGAAGACGGACATAATTCTAAAACAGTTCCAGCGGCTGACAACTCATCTAATAAACTAGGATCTTTAACGGCTTGGATGCCATGGCCAATTCTCTCCGGATTAATGTTATGTAAAACTTGCCTGACACTTTCCGGACCAGTGGCATCAGTCTCGCCCGTATGAACGGTTAGACCCAGACCAGCTACTCGAGCAGATTCAAATAATTTAATATATTTTTGAAAATCAGGATCGCGTTCAAAAGTTTTCTTTTCCGGACCAGCTATATCAATTCCTACCACCCCCCAGGAAGCATAACGAATGGCCTTTTTAACAATTATTTCATTAAGTTCATAAGAATACTCGCGGGCTAAACAAAACATTAAACCGGCCTTAACGCCATAATCTAACTGTACCCGATCTAAGCCATTTAAACTGGCTTGTATGATATGATCGAGATCCATTTCCCCGCCCTTGTTGCGCTTCATAGGATTAAAGCGCAATTCAATTAAATTAACATTAGAAGATCGGTATTCTTTAGCTACAATAGAATATATACATCGCTCCATAGCTTCAGGGCTTGATTGTATCTTCTCCGTCCATTGATGCATTATTTCAACATAATCTTCTAAACTATCAACGCTGTTAGTTGTGGCTGTAACCAACTGCCAAAACTGCCAATAGCTTTTTACCGGCAACTTAAGCCCCTGCTGATGAGCAATTTCCCACATAATATGAGGGGCCACTGCTCCACCAACATGAATATGAAGATCAACTAAATCCAACTTAAGTTTATTCTTATAGTAAACCATATATTAAATATTAGTCATTATTAATATCACATCCTAGCAAGAATAGGGCAAAAAAACAATAAGCAACTAAAAAAATAGCCACTAGGAAATAGTCATAATCTCAAGTCTAAAAGTTCTAAAAAACAGGCATTTCTGCCTGTTTTTTATTTAATGAGCTTTAATATAAAAATTAGATAAACTTCTCTATTAATCTTTTATCCTAACACTAACTCCGTTTAACTGCCTGTATACTCTATTTTTATTTTTTTCAATTTTTTTAATTATTTCATTCTCTAAATCAATGTTTAATATTTCAGATAACCCTAACAAGTATATGGCAACATCTGCTAGTTCCTCGCCAACATCTGGTAATTTTTTATGATACGCTCTATAAGCTTCTGATAATTCTTCGTGAGTAAGAAGAAATTCCATAGCCACATCCGTAACATTAAATTCTTTATCAATCTTATTTTGATATATTTCTTTTTGTAACTTTTTTAAATCAACCATAAATAGGCCTTTTATTTAGATTACATTTAATATAAATCCCTTCCAATGCTCAGATAATTCTAATCTAACAACGCTCCAGCCCGCAAAGGATCATATCCGCTTTCTATCTCGCTGCCGTCATTATACCCATCACCATCGGTATCAATGTTTTTTGGGTCAGTTTTCCAAACTTGTAGCTCTATATAATCATACAAACCATCTTTGTCTGTATCTTTAGAGTCAAATAAATATGACTCAACTAGTTCATAACCGTAAAACTTATAGCAATCAAAAATTTGTCTAGAGGCATTAAATTTACCAATTCGCTCACAATAACCCATGTGATTAATTTTAGCCACCCCTAACTGACAACCAACCTGATTCTCAACACTATCAATAGATAAACATATATTAAAATTATTCTCTGTAACTGCTCTTTTAGATATATCTTCGTCCGTTAGCCCGACGGTTAATTTTTTTTGTTCTTTTATTAAAATCCCTTTTAAACAGTTCTCTTTACCCATGCCCCATTTATCCTTTGTGTTCTTATCCGCTAAATTACAAACCTCCGTGTCCAAAGTTTTTCCTGCTATTTTATATAAACAATTATAGCGTGCGCTATATCTCACATCTCCATCCGGGTCATCGGGTAATTCTAAACACATTTCTTTATCATTGTACCTAATCGCGAACTCACTTTTGCAGATACTTTTAAACAAATCAAGGCTTAAACATAAATCTAAGTCCCGATCAACCAAGGCCTTATTAAATATTAATTCCTGCCGATCACGTTCTTTTCTTTGTTCTAGGCTCTTAAACTGATCTTGACAAACCTCTGCCTCAGCTACGGTCAAGCACTTGTCCATGTCTCCAGCGGACAACGCTTCAAGGATTACTGTATTTATTCTCTCGGTAACCGCGATATAAGATGCTGAATACTCTTCATAACATGCCGCCTGTTCTTCAGCTGGTTTTTCATCTTTAAAACAACCCTGAAGTTTTTCTCTGAGCATCTTTTCTCGCGCAAGAAGGTCATCATCATTTAACGCTGCTCCTAATTCAAAATTAACAGAATCAGACTTAGTTTCAACAATTAAAACATTTTCCTCCTGAGCGTAAGGAATATTTTCTGTTGTGGAACAACCGCCAATGAGGAGCAGGGCTGAAATTAAAATAATAATTTTTGGCATAGATTTCTATTTTTTATATTATAACACAAAAACAGCCCTTTCGGACTGTCTCTGTTTAGTGAGCGGGTAACGGGAATCGAAAGGCTAAGGGCTGTTTACGAAGAAAGAGGAATGTTAGGATAAATCGTTGAATGTTAGAATAAATATAGTTTCTTAACTGAAACTAAGCTTCATCAAGTTTTCTCAATTTTCACTACCTCTTGGACACAATATGGCCACAATGTGGCCAGGGCGATATAGGGGTGGCGATGAGGGTATCGAAAAGTAAAATGCCAGTTTCTAAAAATTGGTTATAAATTTTGTTTCTCTGAAAATTCAAAAGAAAATAACAAAATCATATTTATTAAACTTTAAATCTCACAACTCAACATCAATTAAGAGAGGCACCACGAGAGTTGTCGTGTCTTCTGTTCTAATGATTAAACTTACTTGTTGATCCTCGAATATCGGCGGGAATTTGGAAATCTGTAAAGATATAACTGCCGCTCCTTGCTTTATTGGATCTTTTGAAATTTGATCATAAATCGCTCTCTGCCCTTTATTTAATTTGGATAATGGCGGAAAAGATAATGGGATGTCTTGAATAATTTCTATCACATGGCATGTAAAAATTGACCACAAATCTTTATCAGAAAACAAATCGCTATTTATATAATTAAGTTCTAAAAAATTAATTAACTCTTTCCGCAAAACCAGAAACCCTATAGATTTTGATAATTTTGATCGAATTTCTATTACATCAGCGCTATTTTTAATTTCTAATAGGGCGCTATTGACTTTACCTAAAATTTTTAAGCCCGTGATAGAGTTGGATATTTGATTATGCAAAGCCCAATTACAAAAAAGCCTTAAAGTTAAATAAGAATTCTGATCTTGTTGGGGCATCTTATCCAAAAATCTTCTGGTTAAATTTAAAAATGAACGAACATCATTTTCACTAATATTATTCTTAGATTTTAAAATATGCTCTATTTTCTCTATTAAGATCCCTTTCATCGTTTTTGTATTAATTTAAAATTATTATCTACCCACTCAAAAATGTCTCTATTTTTTATAATTTCTAACGCAAATTTTGATTTAATAATCAATACCACTCCGCCACTCCACCATGCCCCGAGCAAGTCCCTTGCCTATGCTGGCTAAAACTATACGATCCGTCTCTGCAAATGGCGGAAACTCCTACTGGTAGAGAAGGGGCTACATAAGGACGAGCTACTTCATTGCCATCAACGTTAGTGTATGTGCCATTAGGGGCCGCTTCTATATCAACATTACCATCTTTATTGCTGATCTGATGATCGGCTCCTTTCTTATTGCTGGTATTATCAATCAAATCTTTATCCGGGGTCGTGGTTGCTTCTACCGCTTGAGCCGAGCGGTCGTTTCTAAGTATATGATCAAGGGGCGGGGTCGAACTTGTGCAACCACTGAGTAAGAATAGAGAAAATATGATAAATAGGACAATTTTTTTCATATTGTAATTATTGTCTAATCACATCTGTAAAAATATTTATATAACTTTCAACATCTCTTGGGCGCAATATGGCCCCAACGTGACCAGGGCAATATAGGGAGGTGGTAAAAATTTATTTATAGTGGATTTACTATTCTCCCAAACTCTTAATTACTTTATCCGGTGGAGTGATCCCGAATGCAAACAATAACTTATCAGCTGATTTCATAATCGGCTTATGAGATATTGCTAACAATAGCCTTGTTCCTTGGAATTCTTCAACATATTTGTCATTTGCATCTCTTTCCCATAAATTTCCAATCTCGATCTGCAGCTCAAAAGCATCCGGAAAATGGACATTTAACATATTTTCTATTGCAACATTTTTTCCGATTGCGAACAAAACAACAGTCACGCACCCGGTTTTACTTCCTATAGCGCACTCACGATTATACCTTTCCTGATTATTCAAAGGCGGCAAACATTTAGTGTCGGCATTATAAATTGTATGAAATAATAATGGGGCATAGTGGTCATCCCCCAGCGCGAGTGGAGATCTATTGAATTTAATATCATTTCTGGTTTTCCCGACACCCTTCGCATTCTTATACCGCAAATGCACCTTCCCGTCTTTATGGAAGGAAATATGATCTGGAGTTCTTTCAATATTTTCTTCTGGCGTCGGCTTTCCATAATCAATAAATTTCACTAATCCCCTTTTTTGCGCAAAAGGGAAAATATACAAAACTTCGTTGGCGGTTCTTTTGATTGAGATGGTCCCAAAATGAAAAACCTCCCGATTCTTCCCAATCGTTAAAGCGGTCTTATCTTCTTTTTGAATAATACGATCTGCCATTGCTTAAGTACTTAATGATCCCAAACATGAATTGCTATAAGAAATAACTTGACTAAAGAAAAAGTGGTTAAGTGCATAACATAAAACCATATTTCATCAAACATTTGCATTCCCCATATTTTGTAAGAAATCCAAAATATAAAAGAATGAAAAATAAGATACGTTAAGCTCCCAATTAACCTATTGGTATCTGGCCATAAACCATTAGACGATCTGCGATAATGATAATGTTTTTTCATACTTAAAAATGGCCAGTATAAATCAACAAATAAAACTTTTATAAATATGCATGGAGTGCTAATTAATTTTTTATCGAAATATTCATTTAGAATATACAGTCCCGAGTCTGTCTATGGCAAATAGTTAATTTTATCTTTTAGGAGATTAAGAACTTCTTTTAATTGTTCATTAGCGCCCCTAATAGAATCAAAATCAACTTTATTCACGTTATGAACCAAATTATTCCTAACTTTTCTAATCTTTTCTATTTTTTCTAAAAATTCAGAGTCAATTACATCAGAAAATTTGTCTCTGATCTGGGAGATGGAATATCTATGGGGGGCCAGCTCTTTATCAATGCTTTTAACATGCTGTGCGACCTCTTGCTGAAAATCAGACCATTTTGTAATCAAATCTACAATACCTTTATAGTAAGCTGGATCATATTTTTCAGATACCGGCTCACAGTGCTTCACCGCCTCTCGATAATTATCCTTTAGGAATTTTTTATCTTCTAAAATTAAATTGATTAGTTGATCAGAAATTTCCTCTTCAAAAACAATGTTAACAAGATATTTTTCAATTTCTGCTGGCTTATCTAATTTGGAACGTCTTAAAAACTCAAAAAGAATGTCCACTCTTCCTAAGATATATTTAGTTATCCCGGGATTGTTTTTTAAAGTGAATCTATTTAGATATATTTTGAGGTCATACTCGTTCGAAAATACCCCTGACTCTTTTAATCGAATATTAATTGCTGATTGTAGTCTGGTTAATGCTAAATCGCCAGCCAAAACTAAGCCATTAATTTCATCTAATATCTGAATTTCTTCTAACGATGCTATTCCATTTAAAGGTTTATATGTTAGATCGTGCTCGACTTCCGCCCAGGCATGCATTAGCACGGTGGCGACCTGTATTTCAATCTTTAAGCTTGAAAGCCCCTTATTATAATTATCTAAATTTTTTCTTTTCGATAAAATAATATAATGAACCGCCTTATATCCGGAAAAGGTTTTCTTATAACTACCATTTAACTTGCCCTTCTTCTTTGGAAATCTTTTAGTTTTTTTTACTGCAAATAAATCTTTAATAATCTTTTCGACATCATTTAAATCTTCAGGGAAATATAGAGCAATTCTTAAGCCCCCAATGTCATTTATTTCTTGTTCAATCTGTAAAGAATCTTTATACTTAACACTTTTTTTGCTTTCTTTTTTCTTTATTTTATTTAAAAGACTTATCTTATCTTTAGCTCTAAAAGTAACAATGGCTCGTATGCCTCTGTTTTTAAGTACCTCCCTTAGTAAAGAAGAGTTGATCTCTAATATTCTCTCATATTCTTTTTTTCTATTTTTTTCGTATTCATCAATAAACTTTTTAATAACCTGGGAAATCATACTTTAAATTTTTAGGAAATAAATAGAAGCCGTAATGCAGTGTCTTTATCGCCATGGCGATTGGGAATCAAAAATATTGGTAAAAATTCAAAAATTATTATGCTTTAAGGTTAGCAAAAGGGAGTTTTTGGCCATGGATATTTTTAAATATCTCCAACATTCTTTTTTCTTCTCCCTCTGGATCATTGGACTTTTTCCAATAGACCTCTAAATTATCAGAGCCGGCTATTTGCCAAATATATCTACCGCCCCAATGCCCACATGCATCGCCTTTACCAAATCTTATATAGGTCCTTATTCTGCTTTTCAAGGTTGCAATAATTTTTTTTCCACCAGCCTTGCCGATATATATAATTCTATTTTCATTGGACTTAAAATAAATCCACTTCTTATTAAGCTTTTCTTCGGAAATGTTGGGGTTTTTTCCTTTAAACCAGCCGCCCGTTCCCCAAGGCAATAAATAATCTGGCCTACCAATCTTTTTAATAATTACAGTGTAGACTCCGCCAACGTCCGGTACTGTATCCCAATTAAAACTTTCAGATTTTAACGACTTGATTGTTCCTAAAAATGTGAAGTCTTCTAACATACGCTGTTTACAAGTTACAGGCATCACCAGCCTTTCTCAAACAATTATCTTATGGCCCTTATATTTTATACAGAGAACCCCAATCACCATGCTAAATCAACATATATATTACATCATCAATTGTGTTTTCACGCAGATCCCTCCGATGGTGCGCTTTTATAACAATTTATTAAGCACACTGAAACATTCGGGATGGTCTGAAATATCTCCTTAATTTCAGAAAGATTCTTGGCTCCGTCGTTGTCTATCACCAGTAAAATACCATAAAGTGCCCCGTAACCATCCATATATCTGCCCATGCTTACATACGAAGGAGATTCCTCTATACTTTTCCCTTTAAGATCGTTGTTCGATGTTAACTTAATTTCAATAACGACTGGGCCTGCAAACCCGTAACGGACAAAATAATCAACTCTTTTTTCATCGTAGAGCTGAGGCTCTCTAATAAGTTCAATATTAAATCCTTTCTTTATCATGACATTTTCTATTTGTGTCTTAAGAGTTTTTTGGATAAGCACTTCGTATTGCTGTTTTTTTGCATCAAAAACTTTTTCACCAAGTATTAGAGCATACAGCCCCTCGCCCTCAATCAATCTTCGTATCTCCGTATCAAGAGCATCTTGAAGTTGCCTATATAGGTCAGCAGAAGTTAATATTTTCTTATCATCATATGCTTTTGCTTTATTATATTTTTTAATAGCTTCAAAAACGTTCCGCGGTCTTCCTAAATACCCGAGATACGACCGCCTAAGTTGCACCATTCTGTTGGCAAGCCAATTTGATCCGTCTTGATCTTTCATCTCGACGATTTTCTTCTCCAATTTTCTTAACGGCTCATAATCACGTCCCTCCTTTAAATTTTCAAAATATGCGTATACTACCTCCCAGAGATATACCGCATAAGCATGAAAACCCTTGCCTCTACCATATATTGCTATAGCATCTTCCAGTAACTTCAGATAGCTCTCTTCATGGCCTGGATATTTTAGATCCATAAGAGGCTTCGCAAAACTTTTGCCATGTTCTATTTCTTCCTCAAGTCTTCCAACCCTATGGACACCAGGAGTCCGCGTAAATTCCGCTGCTCTCTGGACTATTTCGGCCAAACGCCATCTAATTGCCTCCACATCACCATTAAGCGTTATAAGAAGGCCATTGGCAATTTGGGCAAGATTTCTTTCGTCATCACTTGCGCTATCACTATATAAAGTAAATATCTCCTTGAGAAATAGCGGATCTGAGGAGAGGGTGTTAGCCACAACAAGTGCTCTTTCGCGCGCATACTTATCTATAGCACTTTCCTTAACAAAAGATTTAAGTATCGGAATAGCTTCGGTGACATAATACCTTTCTGCAGCCTCTACAAAGCTGTCGGGCTGATGCCTCCAAAGATCTGACTTTTTAGCTTTATACACATCTAATACAGCGTCTAATTCTCCCGGCTTTATATCAGGCACTAAATCAAAAATTGCCTTTAGTTCACTATCATACGCAAAAGGAATAAACCCTAAAATATTTTTACGAAAATTATTTATGTCTATACTGAGATGTTTTGCCGTTACAAGTGCCTGGGCAAATGTAAAAACGGAACCATCAGTCCTAAAACTTTTGGAGCCTTCCCGCTGCTCAGTAATTATCAAATCTTTTTCTATGGGATTAACAAACTTGAAAATTGTTCCAGTAATCAAGATCTCTAAGCGCTTTTTCTCTTCATCTGATGCAAGCGGGGCCAAAATATCAACATTCTGATTATAAAATTTAAATACGGCGTGCTCAAACTTTCCTTTTTCTGGCTCTAAATACGAATGAAATTGTTTCAAAATATTTTCATTTTTTTTATCGTTGTAGGTGTCACTTGCGCCTACTTTAATATTTTCTTCCTCTTTATACTCTTCAGGCAAGAAGAACCGTCCAGTCTCATAAATATCATTGGCCACGGCTCTCTTCGAGTACTTCATTGCAAGAAGAAGAGAGACGGCTGAATCTCTTTCGCCCTCAGAAGTCATTTTTTTAATATAGGGACCAACATCTTCCGGTTCAATCACTTCTTCAAAATAATGTCGAGCAAAATATAGAGCCGCTTTTCCTTCACTACTATTCTTGATACGGTCGACCATATCACAAACAAAACCTGAGTCACCTCTGCGCAAGAGCTTCCATAAACCTACAATAAATACTGATTGTTCCTGGTCGTATACAATATGATGGCCCACTGAATAAGCAAGTGCGGTTTTACAAAGATCCCTTACTTCATCATCGAGCACGGTTGCAATATTTTCGACCAATACTTTATCACGGTCGTTGAATATTCTTGTATCATCAAGAAATTCCTTTCTAAACTGTTCATCTTTATTATATGTTTCTAAAAAATATTTGATGGAAGATTTATTTTTGAGTTCGGCTATGCCATATCTGCCGTGAAAATCATTTCTCCGGATGGATTCAATAAAATATCTGATAGATTTCTGATTTTCAGGATTAAGTTTTATACATGTATTAATAAGCTCATTTACGATCAATTCATCTGCCCCCTTAAAATCTGGCAAACTATCAATTACCGATGGGTCGCCCAGCTGCGAAAGAGCAAATAACGAGTGACGCTGCAGAACGCCATTGTCATTGCTGTCGGCTGTATATTTTATCAACTTATTTCTCCAATATTTAGTATCTACTATGAGTTTGCGCTTTAATAAAAAAGCAATAACATATATGACATTGCCAAGCGGGACAAAGTGTGGCGTTCCTTCTTGTTTTTCTGCTTCCTCGACTTTATCTTTTAAGGATTGTTCTAAAGTGCTGATAAAGAAACTTGGTAGTGCCGAGGCAAGTTGCATCGGTAGCCATTGTAGCGTTCTGTTGTGATAATCTAAAACAAGAGAAAAAATTTGATTCTTTAGTGACTGTGAAATACTATTTGGATCTATCCTGCTCAAAAATGTAAAAAAACCTTCATCAACAATTTTAAATTGTGTGGCGCGTAAGCCAGAAAAATCAATAAGTTGCCCTAATAAATCTGGCTGCATGTCTACCAAAAATGTTAAAGCGTTAAACCATGAAGGATAGATTTCGTTAACATTCTGATCCACAGAAAAATCAGCGGCAATCCGGTTGGGATCGGGGAGTCGCGAGATCTCTTTAGCGGCAAGGTATTCTTGAAACTCTGTGTTATCAAATTCGACCTCATCAATATTATTTTTAAGCAAAGACTTTTCAAAAAATACTTCAATTTTAATCTGAGATAGAGCAATCAATTTTAAATCGGACTTAATTTCATCAAAAAATGTCATGAGCTCATCTTTTGACAAAACGTTCGTCTGATATATTTCCATGGTGAGGGCGAGTTTCTCTAATACTCTTTTTATAATAGCTTTTTTGTCGACATTCAGTCTGACATCCTCCAGATCTAATTTAGAGTAGATAAAATATTCGAACAACTCATTACGTGAAACTTCGGTTGCGGCCTTAATGCCTTCTTTCTTTAAAAAATTCTCTAAATATGAAAGATAGCGCGGCACCTGTATAACAAGCATTCTGTGATTAAATGGCAATATTCGATCTAACAATATATCAATATCGTTATCTGGATGTTTTGCAGCCTTTAAATACTCTCGTACCTGTCCTTCAGTGAAAGGGGAAATAGCCACAAAGCGATAACCAGGAAATGACTTGGAATAGCGATTGATAAAAACCCAGCGTGAAGACAAAAAAACTTGTACGCCTGGGTGGTCAGCAGACACTTCCTCAATTTTCTGCAAAATTTCTGGCAATAAGTTTGATCTGACTTCATCAAGCGCATCAAGTAAAAGAGCTCTCGGCCGATCAGTCTTAATTTGCACAAACTCAGATATGCGATTCACGCTATTGGATTGTCGAAGGCTAATTAAACTTGTAATACAACCATCCCTTTCGAGCTGTTCCTGAATTTTATATAGAAGTATGGACTTGCCAACGCCCGGTTCGCCCACAACTAATTCTCTCCTACCTTTAGCAATATCCGCTATGCCAGGGCGCTCCTCATCAGTAAAAAGTGACACTCCTCCAAACTTATCGTAGAATTCTTTTGCCTCATCAAATGTTGAATAGACTTTAAGTATGGGAAATATATAATTATCGTGAACTATAGGGTTCTCTGTTATATTTTTAACAGATTCTATTTCGATTGACTCTCTATTCAAAAACCCAAACAGCCGGCCTTTAGCTAAATGCCGGCGAAGCCCTTTTAAGCCCAGCGTGGACCAATTTATTTTCATAAACAACTATTAATATGGACACTTTAAGGCTACAATAATTAGCTCAATTCGTCAAAAAAACAGCTGAATCTTTCTGGAGGCTGCTTGGTAAGAGAAAAAACAATTTAGACCATATATTATTTACTATGTCAAAAAATCCGACATAATCCGACACTCTTGCATGATGCAGAATACGAAATCAAACAAAATCTAACACTTTGGGACACTTTTAGCGGTTATAAAACGTGAAATCTGACAAAATCTGACACTATTACATCCTGCATGGCGTTGCCGGACCTTATTAGAAGCGAAAATCGGAGCACCATGGGGGCAAACGGCTAATTGGGCAATATATGCCTGCGATCCAAAAAACTGCTCAGACTGCCCCAGATGGCTCACAAGCACAACTAAGTTGATTTATCTATATAAATACGACATAATTGAAATTGACAATTTAAAACAAAGTGACCTAAACCACGGATTTAATCCGGCGGCATGGCCAAAAAACGCATCACACATAAAGACCCCATCATCAGGGTCGTGTGATGCGTTATGCGGGGAAACTCGCATATGGGCCGCAAGGCTCTACCTGGTGGTGGGTTTTTTGTATTCTCGGCACCAGGGCTAAAAGATAACAATATGAAAAAATGCCCGTTTTGTGCCGAAGAGATCCAAAGTGAAGCCGTGGTATGTAAATTTTGTAAGAAAGAGATCGCGGAAGCTGAAAAACCGTTCTATAAAAGAAAGATTAAATCAGGGAAATTATTGTTCTGGATTTTACTTATCTTAGTCATATGGTGGGTTTACTCGATAGTTAACAGTTCGGTGCCAGCTTTAACGCAAACAGACCAGCCCACCGAAAGCCAGAGCCCGCAACTTGATGTGGTAAGCTGGGGGTGCAGTTCATCTTATGGGTATGAAATATTAGAAGGCGAAGTAAAGAACCTAAGTGAAACGCCGCTTAAAAACGTGGAGGCGGTGGCGGCCTACTATACTGAAGATGGCGAATTTATCACAAGCGATTCGGCGCTGATCGAGTATAATCCAATACTTCCGGACCAGACATCTCCATTCAAGATTACAACGCAAAGAAACCCGGCGATGCATACTTGTAAAGTTGCTTTTAAGTTCCTGATGGGGCAAACGATAGAAACTACTGGTAATAAGTACTAAGCTCGCTGATAAAATAAAAAGACACCTTAGTGGTGTTTTTTTATTTCTGGTAGTAAAATTAATGATAATTACCAACTTATGGGAGAAGCGATAAAACAAGGCTATCTTAAAGACAGCGAGCTCTACGCTGCTTGGAAATACCTAAATGGCCATCTGACAGGAAGGCCGGTTTTTCAATTTACGGATTTTGACACTCCCCATGGAAAGAAGATGCAGACTGTTTTATTTCTTGTGCAACTACTTGATTGGCTAAAAGTAAAACTTGAAAAGCCGACTTTTCTAAGCTCATTATATAGGCAGTTTTTAAAAAAAGAATCTGCGATGCCCCAACCCTTAAAAAGGTTTGAAGGGGATTTCAATATAGCTGACATACACGAACGTGCGCTTATTTTGTATAAATACGGCTTTTTTGAATTCTTGGAATTTGGTAAAAAACTAAGCAAGATCAATCACGAAAAAATTTCATCTTATCTTAACTCCTACATAGACTTGTTCATAAAAGATGAACTGGAAAGGGGTAACTGTAACTATTTTCCGTTTGAGGCCCAGAAGAAGAAAACAATGGAAATGATAGATGATCATAAAGAGAAATTTGGAAATGAATTTACTCTTAAATTTGAACCTACCAATAGTCCTGATAATCCATATCTCTTTATCCATTCAATAGTAGCACTTGAAAAAGCCGGTATCATTAAAGTAATAAATGCCTGGTTCCATGACGAAGTTGCCCCAGATACTCAAACCCAGAATTATAAAATAAGACTGATTTGCTTAGAGAGAGGCGTTATAAAAACTCCAAAGAAATTCCAACCTCTATTATATACCAGTCAGGGTACTGCCTATTTAAAATTCTATAAAGAGGCCCCAAAAATCAGAATCGGTAAGTTGCACACGCGGAAATACCGGTTGCTTGCGTCGTGTATGGACGCTTTGGATGCCCCACGGCTCATTGAAGCGTTATTTGATGCTATTAAAATGACTGTGGATGATTCAAATTCTAATTTAAAAGAGCCCCATCTTGCTCTACAGGAAAAAATTAAAATCATAAAATATACTTTGAAAGAGTTACAAAAAATTAAAGGGCTGACAGGAAAAATATCACTTGAATTTATTGATAATAGAATGATTAAACTAAATCTAAAACCATAAAGAGGGGTTTTGGAGTTGAGGCTATAGTTGGTTTTAGGGCTCTGTAAAAAGGAGTCCTTTTTTATTGAGTTTTAAAACGATAAATTACGTAAACCCCCTCCCTCTCCCTCCCGCCCATTGAGAGGGAGAGGGTTATTTATAATGCTACTCAAAGGGGTCAAATACCAGTAAGCGATGTCGCTTACCTTTTCAAGCCCTGGGGCGAACTCTATAGGGGGCTTGTAAAAATAAAATAGCTGTAGAGCGATGGGATGCGTGGCTCCGCGTAACAGGAGCGGCAACCGGCTGAAAACCATCATCGCCGATCACATTGTAGCTAAATGTTTCTGGTGTGGTCGGGATTACGGTTCGGGCAAAATAATGACCCGGATTAGAGCAGAGACTAAGTCGCCTTCGCGATTCAAGCGATAAAAGGCACTGCGCACCTCCTTAAGCAGGTTATCTGCCATGGGGGTAGGGGGCTCTCGGAAACCCCGGCCCCCGGCTGGAACGTAAACAGGTTATATAACTAATAATAGCTAAAATACATATAACATGATAAGGTGTATATAGTCCACATAGTCACAGACTATGCCCTATATCGCACCTTAAAAAATAAATGATTGGCGAAGTATCAGACAATTTGATGACTCCGGATGAATTGGCTAATTTCTTAAGGATTTCTAAATCTTCAATCTACCGCTTGGTAGATGAGAGAAAGCTTCCCTTCTGCAAGGTGGGCGGATCTTTAAGGTTTCGGAAAATAGATATAGACGGATATTTGAACGAAGTCTGTTTTCAGCCAATAGTCAAAAAATAACTTTATGAGTGTATTCAAGCGTGGAAACAAATATTGGGTCGGTTTTCGCTTCAATCACGAGCGGCACCGCTATCCCAGTCCAGATAATACTTTGGCCGGCGCAAAAGCCTACGAAGCGTCTCTGCGCGGCAGATTAGCGCGAGGTGAACCGATCATTGCTCCTAAAGATAAGCCGAAAGAGATAATCGCTTTCAAAGAGTTTGCCAAAACTTGGTTAGATGTCTATGTAAAAAATAATAACCGGCTCTCCGAACAGCAACACAAGGAGGGGTGCCTACGCCTCTACCTCGTTCCCTTCTTCGGCAAATATCCTCTGGACCAGATCAGCAACCTGGATATAGAAAACTTCAAGGCCAAGATGATGAAGACTAAATTATCGCCGGACTCTATCAACCACTTCCTTTCGACTCTCAGCACTTGTTTGAAGACAGCGGTGGACTGGGAGATAATAAAAAACATCCCTCGGATAAAAAGACTGAGAGTGGTTCCGAACAAATTCGATTATCTGACCGAAGAAGAAGCGGAGCAGATATTAGCTCAGGCGGATGGGCAAATCAAGGAGATGATCTTCTTCGCGCTCAAAACTGGCGTGCGTTTTGGCGAACTGATCGCCCTGGACTGGAATGATATTGATTTCCAGGAAAGACAGATAACAGTCCGGCGATCCATAGTCCGGGGAATAATGGGTAGCACCAAGAGTAACAAGATACGCTATATCCCGCTTCTCTCATCGGTCGCGGATATGCTGCTAAAACGATCTAAGGATCGCGGCTATGTCTTCACCCGGCACAAGACCCACTTCACCCAGCATTACTCCTGCAAGAAGCTCTACCAGGCCTGCAGAAAGGCCGGCCTGCGCAAGATCGGCTGGCACAAACTTCGTCATACCTTCGCCTCCCACCTGGCTCAGAACGGGGTCGCTATACAAGCCATCAAAGAGCTCCTGGGACACTCGAGCATAACCACTACAATGCGTTACGCCCATCTCAGCCCTTCGGCCCTACGCGCGGCGATGAATGTCTTAGAGCCGAAGGAAACTCATCGGATTGATGTTGGCCACAATATGGCCACAATCGAGAGTTCCGGCCTTACAATCAAGACGGATTTGGTTCCGGTTACCGTTGATAATCCCGCTCAGAATAAACAAAAACAGGCATCTCTACCTGTCTCTGTTTAGTGGAGCGGGTAACGGGAATCGAACCCGTCTCTCGACCTTGGCAAGGTCGCATAATAGCCACTATACGATACCCGCGCTCTTAATTGTTACGTGGTCCAGGTGGGACTCGAACCCACAAGCCTGTTGGCACAACATTTTAAGTGTTGCGTGTATACCAATTCCACCACTGGACCTACCTGGATTTGTGGAGATGATGGGAGTTGAACCCATGTCCAACCGGTTTCCCGAAATAAGTTTACAAGATTAGCACGATTTGTTTGTCTAACGGTCGCTATTTAAAACCGCGCCCAAAAGCAGCGTCCGCGATCTTCCAATTTGTCTCAATCTAAACCAGGAAAAGTGGCTTTTGATCCAGCCCCATGCTTATGACACCGATAAATAGTTATAGGGCTTTACTATTACCGATGGCCAGAGCAATTATTAAGCTCTGACAGGAGCGTAACTCGGAGTTAACCAAGTGAACGCTTTTGCCGTTTTGGCAGTTGTGTTTGTTTAGTCGGTTTAGCGTGGCAACTAAGCACGTCTTGAATACTTCGAAAAAGGTCCGGCTGTCGATGCCTGGCATCCCCTTTTTTCTCTAACTAAATTCAACCTCGTTTTGTTAAAGATCGCAAGCGGCGATCAACCTCGCGACGTTTAATTGTTTCCCGTTTATCATACTTCTTCTTACCACGGGCTACGGCGAATTCTAACTTCAAAAAACTATGACTAGTATATATTTTGAGCGGGATTAGTGTCAAGCCCTCAACTTGTTTCTTGCCTAATAAATGAGCAATCTCCTGACGATTCAATAATAACTTACGCTCCCGGCGCTGATTATAATCTGGCAATGCTCCAGCTGGTTGATAAGGATTAATCTGACAATTAATTAGATAAAGTTCGGTATGCCCATTCTTAGTTCGAGGTGAAATAAAGCTTCCTTTTAGACTTAGCTGTCCTGCCTTAGCGGCTTTTACCTCTTGACCATATAATACTAAGCCGGCCTCATATTTATCAAGGATTTCATAATCAAATAGGGCTTTTTTATTTAGTGCCAGGACTGACATAATTCCATTCTTTTAGCTGGGAAATGACTTTTTCATTAGTCATTACGTTCTGAAGATATTTATCGTAACCGGGCTCCTCAAACATCTTAAGCACCTCTTCATTCCCAGCGTATTGAAGCTTTAATAAATCTTTCTTAGCTTTAATATCCTCTCTGGTTGCTTCAATTTTTTCTATCATAGAGAGCTCACGAACAACTAGGGCACTCTTAACCCGTTTAACGGCATTAGGGGCAAAATCTAGCATTAAAGCGGCTCTATCCTTCTTAATGTGCTGTAAATAATCTTCAAATTTTCCTCCTTGGCGCACAACACTCTGTTCCAGTTCACTCAACATGTTCTTGACCTCGCTATCAACCAAAATTTCGGGAAGGTCGCCAAACTTAGTCTCACTAACTATTTTCTCCATCATCTGCGCTTCATACTTCTGATCGGCTTTGGTAGTCTTTTCTCTTAATAAATTCTCCCTAAAATATTTTTTGAGATCTTCAATTTTTTTCAAACCAAAGTGACTAGCAAATTCATCATTTAACTCATGCAACTCGCGAGCGTAAATCTCTTTAACAGTCACAGAAAACTCCACCTTCTTGCCTGCCAAGTTCTTCTGGTGATGATCGGCAGGATAATCTAAGGTAAATTCCCGAGTCTGACCCTTTTGAGCTCCAATTAAATTATCATCAAATCCTGGCACAAAATAATTTTTACCCAAAAGAATAGCCAAATCTTTGTGCTGGCCATTTTCAACCGGTACCTTGTCAAGAGAAATTTTAACATCAGCTACAACTTTATCCTTATCCGCTACTGGACGATCGGCAATCACCTCATGCGCCTGATTTTCTCGCAATTCATTTATAGCCTTATCTAATTCTTCATCGCTAACTGATTGCTCATCTACTTTTATGCCCAACTCTTTATACTTGCCCAAAGCAACACTAGGCAAAACCGAAGCGACCACTTTATACTCGAAAGAGTTATCTGGTGCTAATTTAGTAATGTTGACCTGAGGCTGCCCAATCGCCTGACGGTCCATGGTGTTTTTTAAAATAGCTTCATCTATGGTTTTCTGGACGGCAATATTAGCCGCTTCTTCTAAAATAGCCATTTCTCCAACTTTTTGTTTTAAAATATCAACTGGGACCTTGCCCGGGCGAAATCCCTCTATCTTAACCTGTTCTGAAACTTTACTAGCGCCCTTTTCAATGTATGGCAAGAATTCTTCAACGCTTAATTCAATTGTTAATTCAATTTGAGCTTTTGGCAAATCTTTTTTTGTTACCTGCATATTGTCTTTAAATTAGGACAAGCTGATTATAATATATCAACTTAATCACGGGAATCATATTTCTTATTACGGGCTTCATTATAGCACTTTTTTCTTAAAAATCAAGGTTAAAAAAAGAGCGCCTATTTAGACGCTCTCGCTTAATTTACTTGATCAATAACCTCTAATATAGCTGCCGCCGCTTTCCTTATATTTAATAAGTCGCTACGACTACTATTTTTTACGGCTTCTCGTGTGAGCTTAATTAGTATTTCCGACCAACTACCCTTATCGGTAACTGGTTGATGACTAGAACAACTATTGTATATCTCAGCCTGATTGTCAGATAAAAATCTAAAAGATGCTAGATTTTTATTGATACCAATAGCCAGCCTTGTTTCCACCGAAGATTGGATCTCAATTACTCCTGCTACCAGAACCCCATTCTCCCGATATTCTTTCTTAACTAAAGTAACTCCAGGAATTTTAGACAGGAGCTCTTCGAGTAAGAAATAGCTTGCCTCCTCTTCAGTTTGCAACTGACGAAGGAGATCTTCTAGCTCGGTAAACAAAAGCTTGGTTTTTTCTACAAGTACGTTCATTTTAGCCTCCTGTCTAAAGATTAAAGAATAGATACCTTTATATTATTGGGTATATCGCCTCATTCTTCACTACTAAATGAGCAAACCCTGAGGGTACCTTGGTTATTTGTTTAAATCCGACTTCAACCTTATCTCCGTCACTACTTATAATTAAATAGTAATCATGAGAACGTAAATCATCTTTCAACACACTCCCCAGTGATATTACCGGAACACTGAGGCCGAGTTGTTTGTAGGTACTAATAAATGACAGGGTCTCGTTATAATCAGCAACCATCCAACCAAAAGACTCTATCTTCTGCTTTGGGTCATCTTCGTCACTCAAATAAGCCAGAGCAATTATTCTCTCTGACTCATCGTCATTACAGAACCTGTTATTTTCGGGAATTAAATTAATTAATCCCCTATCAACGGTTGCCTCCTTAGAAGCACTAACCAGCTGATCGGCAAAAGAGTGGTAATATACTTTTACCAAAGATTCGCTTTTTATAGCTAACATATTTTCTCCGGATTGTGCCGCTTTAGGCGGCTTGTTAAAGAAATGTTTATTGTGTGTATATTACACTACATGAATAGGGTATTTGTCAATACTAAAAGCGCCCCTTAATCAAGAGGCGCTTTTTTAAAATAATCTACTTTCTACTAAAGAAGGAGCAAACCAACAATCATTAAAGCCACAATATTTAAGACTTTAATCATCGGATTAATCGCTGGACCAGCTGTATCCTTATAAGGATCGCCAACTGTGTCTCCGGTCACGGCTGCCTTATGGGCGTCCGACCCTTTACCGCCAAAATTTCCTGATTCAATATATTTTTTAGCATTATCCCAAGCTCCACCACCAGAAGTCATAGAGATGGCCACAAATATTCCAGTCACAATAGAACCAACTAATAACCCACCAAGGGCTTCTAGACCAAGATTATCTCCAAATAAATTAAAACCAAAACCTACAACTATCGGAGCTACTATAGGAATAAGGGCTGGAAAAATCATTTCTTTAAGAGCAGCTTTGGTCACGATATCAACTGTTCGACCATAATCTGGTTTTTCAGTATTAGACATAATACCTGGCTTCTCTTTAAACTGAGCTCTCACATCTTCTACGACAGAACCAGCGGCTCGACCAACGGCCTTCATAGCCATAGCGCCAAACAAATAGGGCAAAAGACCGCCCAGGAAGAGGCCAGCTAAAACATAGGGACTATTGATCAAAAATTGGAAACCCTTTGGCAAAAGATTAGTGAAATCTGCAAATAATACCAGGGCAGCTAGGGCAGCTGAACCAATTGCATATCCTTTAGTTACAGCTTTAGTAGTATTTCCTACAGCATCAAGCGGATCGGTTACATTACGTACGTCTTCTCCTAATTCTGCCATCTCAGCAATGCCGCCGGCATTATCTGTAATGGGTCCATAAGCGTCTATCGTAACTATAATGCCAGCCATTGATAACATAGCCATAGCCGCCACAGCGACACCATAAAGACCAAATAAGGAAAAAGCGGAAATAATGGCCGCCACAATAACAATAACCGGCCAAGCAGTAGATTTCATAGAAACGGCTAGTCCGGCAATGACATTGGTGCCATGTCCGGTCTTAGAAGCTTCAGCAATATCTCTGACCGGGCGAAAAGCGGTTGAAGTATAATATTCGGTAATAACCACTAACAGGCCAGTAACAGCTAGTCCAACTAAACTAGCCAAATATACTTTTAAACTATCTGAGCTAGGTAAAAAATACTTAGTTACTGGATAAAAAGCCACAGCAGATAACGCCCCAGCCGCAACCAGACCTTTATACAAAGCTTGCATGATATTATTATTTTTTCCCAACCGAATGAAGAAAATTCCGATAATAGAAGCAATAATTGAAACTGCTCCTAAAACTAACGGGTACATAATTAGGCTAGTATCTCCTTTTCCGAGCAGACTACCAAGAACCATGGCAGCAATTGTTGTTACCGCGTAGGTTTCAAATAAATCAGCAGCCATGCCGGCACAATCACCAACGTTATCTCCAACGTTATCGGCAATAACAGCTGGATTACGAGGATCATCCTCGGGAATATCGGCTTCTACTTTACCCACTAAATCGGCGCCGACATCAGCCGCTTTAGTGTAAATGCCTCCTCCTAAACGAGCAAAAATTGAAATAAGAGAACTACCAAAAGCAAACCCAATTAAAGCATGTAAATCGTGGGTTATGAAGTAGAAGCTCGCTGTTCCTAGTAAGGCCAAGCCTACCACCAACATTCCAGTCACGCTCCCGCCTTTAACCGCAACATTCAAGGCTTTGGCTAGGCCCCCGCGAGCTGCTTCGGTTGTCCGAACGTTAGCTCGTACGCTAACATGCATGCCAATGTAGCCAGCCAGACCTGATAAAATAGCACCCGCTAAGAAAGCAACGGCTGTTAACCAGCCTAGTGATGGAAGAAAACCGATAATTATAAATAATACAACGGCTACCATAGAAACCGCCTTATACTGACGGTTCAAAAAAGCTTTAGCTCCAGCTTGAATAGCTTGAGCAATTTCTTTCATTCTGTCATTACCTTCTTCTAGTCGTAAGATACTAACAATAGTAACGGCTCCATAGACTAGCGCTAGTATCGCGCTACCTAAAATAAATAAATTAATTAACATAGATTTTAAATATTCCCTTATACTAAGGAATTAATCTTTTTTAACTTTCTTAGTTGTTTTAGTTTTTTTCTTAGGCTCTGGTTTATTTTCCTTAACTTCGACCTCCAACTTCTCTTCAGCTTCAATAGAAACATCAGAGTCTTCAACTACATTATCATCAGCCATTTCTAATTTTTCTTCATCTGCACTCAAAACTTTTTTCTCACCTTCTTCTGAAGCCTCAATAATATCTATTTTCCAACCAGTCAAACGAGCGGCTAGACGAACATTCTGGCCAGACTTACCAATAGCTAACGATAGTTTGTCTGGTGATACTTTTACTATTGCTTTATGCTCTGCTTCATCAAGCTCTATAGACAATACCTTGGCTGGAGCCAGGGCATTGGCAATAAATTTTTCTTGATCTTCACTATACTCAATAATGTCTATTTTTTCACCACTTAGTTCGCTAATTATAGTCTGAACGCGGGAACCACGCTGACCCACACAAGAACCAACTGGATCAACGTTTTCCGCGTCAGTCCAAATTGCTACTTTTGATCGAGAGCCAGCTTCACGAGCAACCGCTTTAATTTCCACTAAACCATTAGCAATTTCCGGAATTTCTAAATAAAAAACCTTACGCAAAATTTCTTCAGACCGACGAGATAGTATTATTTCTGGACCCTTATGTCCCTCTCTTACTTCTTTAATAAAAACTTTAAGGCGATCGTTAGGATTATAGCGTTCGCTATAAACCTGCTCTTCGGCTGGTAATAATCCAATTGCTTTACCCAAATCAACAAAGACAAATCTCCCCTCCCGTCTCTGAACAATGCCAGAAACGACTTCTCTCTCCTTGCTTTTAAACTCGCCAAAGATCATGTCTCTTTCCATTTCTCTCAATTTCTGAATAATGACCTGCTTAGCAGTTTGAGCAGCCATGCGTCCGTAAGTAGCAGGAATTGGCAAATCAGTAACAATTTCATCACCAACCTGAGAATCGTGTTTTAAGATAAGTGCTTCTTTAAGCTGAATGTCAGTTTTGGGATTAAATTTCTTTTTCCCATCCTCATCATTTTCATCTTCGGCCTCAAGAGCAACTCTTTTTTTGAATTCAGCTCTTAATTCCTCTTTATGTAATTCTTTAGGGTTAGGATTATATAAATTGCGTAACATCTCTGCCTCTTCTTGTTCGGGAAGATTTTCTACTACTTTTTTTGTATCAAAAATCTCGCTTGTCCCGGTTATCGGATCAAACTTAACCACTATGTTCTGATTACGCTCACCGTAGTCTTTGCGATAGGCCGCTGCTAAAGCTAGCTCTACAGCTGATATTACTGATTTGTAGTCTAAATTCTTCTCTTCACAAAGCTGCTTAATGGCATTTGAAATTTCTGACATATTTTTGTGGACAGACTAAAAAAATCTATCCTATTCGTTAATATTATTGTTAATTTTAAAATAAAAAGCTAATTGTAATTAACAACTAGCTTTCTATATTGAATTATAACAAAAATAGAGATTTTGTCAAAGCTAGCGAACTCCTCCTATTTTATTGATAGCGAGTATAGTCTACAGAATTATCAAAGGTCTTCTGCATAATAATAATTGAATAGCGAGTAATACTCCAAGCTGCTAATATAATCAGCAACCCAATAACAGCGTTTTTTAAAAGACCAACCGCGTGACTAGTTTTCTCTTGGTTCCCGCCTGAAGTCATATATTGAAAACCAGCAAAAACAGTCAACCCGATAAAGATTACTCCTAAGAAGCCTAAAGCGATATTAATCATCTTTGCCACTGTTATCCTAATATCTTCTGGTTGACCACTAAATATTCCACCTAATTCATCGAATCCCTCTTGACTATTAATTAAACTATTGTCGGCTAAGGCGGGGTGTCCAGAAAAAACGACTACCAAACCTAATAATCCTAAAACCGTTGATGATAATAAATATTTCTGCCATCTAGTCATATCGGCAATATTATATGATATAATTATATAAGGCTTACGCGGGGATATCTTTAGATTATATTATATAAAATCTGCCCTATAAATACAAGAAAATGAGCTTAGCGCGACAAGTGGCCCATAATACTATAATTCAACTGGCTAGCAAGGCAGTCTCAACTATCTTGGGTCTTTGGGCTATCTTTATTATTACTCGTTATCTAGGCCCAACCGGCTTTGGCCAATATACGACCATAATTACTTTTTTAACTTTCTTTGCTGTGGCGGCTGACTTTGGATTAACCCTAATCACTGCCCAGATGATAAGTGAGCCCGGGGTCTCGGAAAAAAAATTGATAAACAATTTGTTCAGCTTCCGTCTAATTTCCGCTCTTACCCTTTTAATGCTAGCTCCTTTGGTTGTGTCTTTTTTTCCTTACAGTCACGAAATAAAATATGGAGTAATGATTACAGCCATTTCCTTCCTTTTTCCCGCTCTCAACCAAGTATTAATCGGCCTTTTTCAAAAAAAACTATGCATGAGTCGAGATGCGATTTCAGAAATGATTGGACGCTTAGTTTTGATAGCTGGATTAATATTGGCTCAGTATTTTAAAGCTGGGCTTAATGGCATACTGCTAGCCACAGTAGCTTCTGCCGGGGCCAACTTCCTACTTCATTATCTCTTGTCTTTAGAATTTGTATCTGTACGCTGGGAATTTGATCGCCTAGTTTGGCTACGCATCATATCTAAATCGTGGCCCCTAGCCATCACTATAGTCTTAAATCTAATTTATCTACGAGCTGACACTCTACTCCTCTCTATTTTTCGTAGCGTTGAGGAGGTAGGACTATATGGAGCTACCTATCGAATAATAGATGTGTTAACCACAGTCCCTTTCATGTTTGCTGGAATTATGTTACCAATACTAACTACTTACTGGTTAACCAAAAAACCCGAAGATTTTAAAAAAGCCATACAACATGCTTTTGATTTCATGATCATTTTGGCCCTACCCTTAGCTATTGGGGCTCAATGGTTTAGTGACTCTATTATGCTTTATGCCGGGGGAAGAGACTTCGTTGCCGCTGGCCCAATCTTAAAAATTTTAATTTTTGGAGTAGCCGCTATTTTTCCAGGGACGATACTATCTCATGCTGTTATAGCCTTAGACCAGCAAAAAAAGATGATTTGGTTTTATGTCTTTACCAGTCTTAGCGCTTTAGTTGCCTATTTAATATTTATTCCCAGCTTTTCCTATTTTGGAGCAGCTGGAGTAACTGTTTATAGTGAAATAATGATAGCAATATTCTCCGGCTATTGCGTATATAAATATGGGAACTTCTCTCCCCGCTGGCATACTGCCGGTAAGGCACTAGTAGCTTCTCTATTTATGGGGATCTTTCTTTTCTTCTTCGACCCTGGACAACATCCTTCAATATTAAAGTTCATTTGGACTTTTACTAGCGCTGTTATGGTTTACTTAATAACAATATATTTGATAGGGGGAATAAAAAAATCTGATTTAAAAAAAATTATTCATTACAAGGGGCCGACCAACGAAGGCGGCGCAACCTATACCGGGACTAATATTTAAAGATAATCAAACAAGATACTATGAACAAAAATCCTAACACTCCACAGAAAACAACAACTCCCGAAATAATAGCTGAAACCAATGATTATCTAGTAATCAATAAACCAGCCGGCCTAGCTGTTCACGCTGGAGGCAATCTTAACGAGGCAACTTTAGCTGATTGGCTTTTATCTAGCTATCCCGAAATAGCAGCAATTGGCGACGATCCTATTCGCCCAGGAATCGTTCACCGTTTAGATAAAGAAGTTAGCGGGCTAATGGTGATAGCGAAAACCCAAAAAAGCTTTATCAGTCTTAAAAACCAATTTAAAGCTCGTACTATTAATAAAGAATACTTAGCTTTAGCGCATGGCCGAATTGAAGCGGACAGTGGAATAATTAATTTTCCTATCACCCGCTCACAAAGCGGACATCGCATGTCCGCTCTACCCATCGGGGCAAGTGATCTTCTAACTAGACGTAGCCCCAGGCCCCGAGATCAAGGAAATATAGATAGCTGGTTTAAAGCTAAAACAGCAGAAACGGAGTTTACTGTTGAAAAAAAATTTGTAAATTTTACGTTACTCAGAGTTAAAATAAAAACAGGAAGGACTCATCAAATACGTGTTCATTTATTTGCTTATGGACACCCCTTGGCCGGAGACCCCCTCTATAATACAAAAAAGTCTACAGAAAAAAACAAAAAAATAGCCCTAGGAAGAGTTTGGTTGGTAGCCGATCGCTTGTCTTTTAGAGATTTGCTGGAGGCACCTCAAAGCTTTTCTCTGCCCTTGCCTAAAGACCTGGCCCAATCTCTACCCAAACACTAATCTTTTTTTTGACTGACTTCAGTTTTTCTTATATAATGTCATTATTATTATAATTATTAAAAAGCAAGCAAAAGATAATCCTATCTTGTGGGATTTTCTGCGCAGGCATAAATATAGATATGAAACACATCAAAAGTCTCTTTGGGCGTGACACCTTTCTCCGGATAACTCTACCGGTATTATTGGTTATCGCTCTGGCCTTAATTGCGGTCTTCTCTTTCCAGAAGCCCGGTGGCCTAAATGCCGATGAAGCAAAGACAAAAGCAGAAAATTTTGTTAATACTTACTTAATGCAAAGTGGTACCAAAGCTACTGTCAAAGAAGTTAGTGAGGAATATGATTTATATAAACTAAAAATTGATATTGTTAGTGATGTAGTAGAATCTTATATCTCCAAAGATGGTAAATTATTCTTCCCGCAAGCTTTAAGTGTTGAAGAGATATCTAATACCGGTGGCCTAAACAATAATGAGGCTGCTTCTGCTCCAGTTACAACCGTAAGTGTTAAAAGCGACAAACCAAAAGTTGAATTATTTGTTATGAGCCATTGTCCCTACGGAACTCAAATTGAAAAGGGCATGCTCCCCGTATTAGCAACCTTAAATGATAAAATAGACTTCGAACTTAAGTTCGTCGACTATGCCATGCACGGAGAAAAGGAACTAAAAGAACAAATCAACCAATACTGTATTCAAAAAAATCAGCCTAATAAATTCCAGGCCTATTTGAAATGTTTCTTAGTGGCCGGGGAAGATGCTAGTTGTGTTACCTCAACTGGGATTAACAAGTCGCAACTTGATACCTGCTATTCCCAAACTGACAAACAATACAAGATTATGGATGATTTCCAAAATCAGGTCGGTTACAAAGGAAGCTTTCCCGCTTTTGGCATCTACGCTGCTGACAACCAAAAATACAGCGTAGCTGGTTCCCCTACCCTTATAATTAATGGCCAAGAAGTGTCTTCTGGTCGAGATTCATCTTCTCTTCTCAGCACAATCTGTAGCGCCTTTAATAATGCTCCGGCTGAATGCCAAACAGATTTACCAAGTGAGCAACCAGCTCCAGGCTTTGGAACCGGCACCGTAGCTGCCGCTGATGCTGCCGCTGCTTGTGCTCCTGCCCAATAATTCTAGACTCCTTATAAACAAAAAAGACGGACACTTGTCCGTCTTTTTTGTTTAACCAGACTTAGTTACCTCCTCTTAACTTACTAGCAGCTAATATGCGATGGACAGCCAACGAGTAGGCTTCTTGGCGCAATGTACGCTCTCCATTATGAGAACGATAAGCTTGATAAACACGAGACCAATTATCTTTCATTTTCTTATCAAGTAATTGGCGCAAATAATCTTCATCTAAAATTTGTCCCGTACGATTCTGGGCCCACTCAAAATAACTAACTATAACACCACCGGAATTAGCTAAAATATCTGGTACAATAATTTTTTTAGCTTCTGCTAATATGTTATCAGCTTCATAGCTAATCGGTCCGTTAGCTAATTCAACGATATATTCGGCTTTAATGCGAGCAGCATTATCAACTGTAATTTGATTTTCTAAAGCGGCTAAAACTAAAATATCAACAGGCAGCTCTAATAATTGAGCATTAGTAATCGCCTGACCGTCAGAATATTCACTAACATTATTTCCCGCTTCCTTCCAAGCTGAAAGTTTTTTAATGTCTAATCCTTGTTCATTATAAATCCCACCCTTACTATCTGAGACTGCTACAATCAGACAACCATCCTGATATAATTTTTGAGCCATAAACAAACCGGCATTGCCAAAGCCTTGAATGACGACCGAGGTTCCCTTTCTTCCGTTTAAAAAATTATTTATCAACTCTTGGGTAATTAAATAACCGCCCTGAGCAGTCGCATCGCCACGCATAGCAATGCCACCGAGCTCAACCGGCTTACCGGTAATCATGCCTGGTTCATGACGGCCATTAATCTTTTCAAACTCATCAAGCATCCAGGACATTATTTGCCCATTGGTATAAACGTCTGGTGCTGGGATATCTTTATCTTGACCAAGATATTGATGAAAAGATTTTACATAAGATCGACTGATTGCTTCTAACTCGACGGCATTAGTAGCCTTAGGATTAAATTTAACTCCACCCTTAGCTCCTCCGTAAGGTATGCCGGCTAAAGAATTTTTTAAAGCCATCCAAAAAGCTAAAGATTTTACCTCGTCTTCACTAACATCGGGATGAAATCTTATTCCTCCTTTGCCTGGACCAAGAACCTGACTATAAATTATGCGCCAAGCAGGATATTTTTTACCTCCAGATTCTATGTCCGCATATTTTACTTGAACCGGCTCTAAAAGAGGAGCCATCTCTTGATCACTAATTTTATCCAAACGCTGAATATCCTCGAGACGGCGACGATTATCCTCAAAAATACTCATATTATTGTAAAATAACATCACCTAAAGGGTGAAGTTATTTTTTTACTTAGTTATTTATTTAAATGGGCTTCTATCTCACTCTTTAGAGTATCTTTGTCACGTAAACCGATAAACTCAGCGATAATCTGTCCGCCCTTAAAGAGTTTCATGTTGGGAATACTCTGAATCTGATATTGAATGGCTAATACCTGATTTTCGCCATCTTCAGTATTAAGTTTGGCAATCTTAACTTTACCAACTAGTTCCTGAGATAACTCATCTAAAATAGGAGCCATCATACGACAAGGAGTACACCAAGGAGCCCAAAAATCTACTAAGACTGGTTGATCACTGCTTAAAACTTCAGTTGAAAAATTCTCTTTATTTAATTCCAATGCTTGTGACATATTTTTTTATTTATTAATTATTTCTTTAAATATTTTTTCTATTTTTACCTTATTGTTATTGCGAGAATCCAAAAGACAGCGATCAAACTCTTCACCAACAATCTTATCCATTAAAGCGGATGTCGCACTACGGGCTGCTTTTAGTTGCGTCAAGAGCTTAAAACAATCTCGCTGCGGCTCTGCTAGCATCTTTTGCGCACCTTTAAGCTGACCGATAATATTAGTTAAACGCTGTTCTGGAGTCTTCATGATAATATCATATCATACACCCCCCTGGGGTGTCAATACTTAACAACCTAAACTTAAGATAAATACTCTTTATTGCGAAAATCATCTGTGCCTAAACGCTTGGCACGCAAACAATTGTCGCACTGTCCGCAAGGATTTGAATTAGATTCCCCAAAATAACGAAGTATATATTGTTGGCGACAACCGGTAGCGTAGACATAATTTTCCATTTCATCTAACTTTTCATAAGCTCGAGCTGCTTTAGATTTGAGAGCTTTTAAATCTAATGACAAATCTTCTGGCTCAACTTCTTTTAATAATCTAATCTCGGTCCCTCGCCAAGGCGGCTGATATTCTACCAAATCTTGTTCCGCTAATTTTTTAATGGCTCGGAGTAAAGAGTCTTTCTTAATCCTCAAAATAATAGCTACATCCTCTGGATTAAAATCCCAACCAATCGATAACTCGCGAGAATATTTATTTCCTAATTGAATAATAATCTCGCGCTGTACTTTAGCGCGCGAAGAAATAGAAGCTACTATAGACGACCAATCTTTTTTAGCCAACAAATAAGAGCTAGCGCTCTTCTCTTTGGGACGACTAATATAACCTTCTTTTTCTAAAATCTTCAAAGATGTGCCGATAGCCATCTCCGGAACACTATCAGATAACTGTTTAGCAATCTCCGCATAAGTTACCATTATAGTCGGTGATTTTTTATCTAAAGCAGTTCTTTCTAATAAAATATTATATATTTCACTTACTGTTTCGGGGGATGGATTATCTCCTTTAATAAAAAATTCTCGCAAATATCGATCTTGCTGATTGTAAAAAAGTAAACAAAAACTAGGCCGCCCATCCCGCCCAGCTCGACCAGCTTCTTGATAGTAGGCCTCAATTGTTCCCGGCAGGTCATTGTGGATGACAAACCTAATATCCGTTTTGTTAACTCCCAGACCAAAAGCATTGGTAGCTACCACCACCCGAGCAGCCCCGGACATAAATTGTTCTTGCACCCAATCTCGGCTCGGTCCATCCATGCCAGCATGATAGGCTACAGCCTTAATATCATTGTCATTTAGAATATCAAGAATCTCATCAGCCTTAGCCCGCGTTCCGGTGTATATTATACCCGGGCCCATTTCTGGATTAGTAACTAAAAAATTTAAAATATTTTCTTGTTTCTGACCGTTAGCTCCAGGAATAACTGCTAATTGTAAATTAGGTCGACTAAATCCAGTAATAATTACCTCCGGATCATTTAAACCTAGCTGCCTAGCAATATCTTCGCGCACCTCTGGTGTGGCTGTAGCTGTCAACGCTACCACCGTAGGTTTTCCAGTCAACTTAACTATTTCCTTCAAACGAAGATAGCTGGGACGAAAATCGTGTCCCCATTGACTTATACAATGAGCCTCATCAACAGCCAACAGAGCTATTTTCAAATCGCGAAGATGACTTAAAAAATCTTGATTGTAAAAACGTTCCGGAGCTACATATATTAATCTATAGGCCCCAGATTTTATTCTTGCCAACCGCTGACTTGTCTCTGATACAGATAAAGATGAGTTAATAAAAGTGGCTGGTATACCAACCCTCTCTAGTGAATCCACTTGGTCTTTCATAAGAGCAATAAGAGGGGAAACCACCAAAGTAACGCCTTCCATTACCAAGGCTGGTAATTGGTAGATTAGCGATTTACCACCGCCGGTCGGTAAAACAACCAAGACATCTTTTCTAGCTAACAAGCTATCTATAGCTAACTCTTGTCCTGGCCTAAAATCACTATAGCCAAAATGGATCTTTAGTAACTCCTTTAATTGTTTTTTCTTAAGATGAAGGTTCATCGAACGCGACGATTAAAAATTTCCAAAGTATTCTTGAGTAAAAAAGCAACTGTCATTGGACCTATACCTCCCGGAACAGGAGTTGCATAAGCAACACTAGCCTTAACATCTTCCCAATCTAAATCACCAGCCACTCCATTCTCCTGAGTAGTAATGCCGACATCAAGCACTACTGCTCCTGGTTTAACCATATCTTTTTTAATCTTATGAGGTTCACCTAGCGCACTTATTAAGAGATCAGCTGAAGCGCTATCTTTTTTCAAGCTAACAATCATGCCCCTTTTTTCTAGAAAAGACTTAACGCTCTGGCCAAATACTTCAGAGTTATAAAGAACACAGGCTGTTTTTCCCCCTGGGTCAAAACCTATTTCTTCTAAACAAGCCGAAACCGAGGCCAAAACTGGAGAAACAATATACTCTGGATGATGTGGGTGAAATCCATCAACATCCTTATCTGGATTAATGGAAGCAACTACATGATCTGTATTAAAACCAGGAGACAAGGGCAGCTGAACCAATATCCCATCAATTAAAGGATCATTATTTAAAAAATTTATCACTGAAATTAACTCCGATTCTGGAGTATTGCTGCTTAAAGAATAAAGATGGGTCTCAATACCAACCTTACGTCCTTCTCGTTGCTTTAAATTAACATAAAGTTTAGAGTCTGGCCGATCGCCCACCAAGATAATGGCTAGATTAGGCCTGTCCGGTTGATGAAAAAAAACCTCTTCGGCAATTTTATCTTTTATCCTTTCAGCTATAGCTGAACCGTCTATTTTTTTAATCATAATAATTACTAGCTAGTAGCCAAAGGAAATCGCCGACATAGCTCGCGCACTTCTAATCTTATCTGTTGACACTTATTTATATCCAGGCGATCACTTATTGCTCTGTCTATAAGGTTAGCTATGGTTTTCATTTCATCTTCTCCTAAACCACGCGTAGTTACAGCTGGCGTTCCAATTCTGATGCCGGAAGGATTTAGGGGCGGATTTGGATCATTGGGTATGGTTGATCGAGAAACAGAAATACCCACCTCTTCTAAAACTTTTTCTGCTTCCTTGCCTGACAGTCCTTGCGGTCCCAAATCAACTACCATGAGGTGGTTGTCTGTTCCTCCTGATATTATTCGATAGCCCTTTTCGGATAATTCTTTAGCTAGAGCCTGAGCATTACTTATAATTTTATGGGCGTAAAGCTTAAATTCTGGAAGTAAGGCTTCGCCAAAAGCTACTGCTTTAGCGGCCGTAACATGATCATGGGGCCCTCCCTGCATTCCCGGAAATACTGCTCGATCAACTTGTTTAGCATACTGTTCTTTACACATAATCATAGCACCACGTGGACCGCGCAGAGTTTTATGAGTAGTGGTTGAAACAACATCAAACATAGTCACCGGACTCTTTAGTTCACCAGCCGCAATCAATCCAGCTGTGTGGGCGATGTCGGCAAAAGCTAAAGCTCCGACCTCATCGGCAATCTGGCGAAATCCCGCCCAATCTATTTCTCTAGAATAAGCGGTAAACCCGGCCACAATCATTTTAGGTTTTTCCTGACGAGCAATTTTTGCTACTTCGTCCATATTTATGCGACCAGTTTCTGAGTCAACGCCATATTGGACAAAATTATATAGCCGACCAGAAAAATTTACACCGTGACCATGAGATAAATGGCCACCATGATCTAATTTTAGACCTAAAACCTTATCGCCAGGATTGAGAAAGGCCATATAAACAGCTGCGTTAGCCGGCGAACCAGATAGGGGCTGAACATTAACGTGTTCTGCTCCAAATAGTTTTTTAGCTCGACTAATGGCTAAATTCTCCACTTCATCTATTAAATTATTTCCACCATAATAACGATGACCAGGATACCCTTCGCTGTATTTATTATTTAAAATACTGCCTAGGGCCTCCAAAACGGCAGGTGAAGCATAATTTTCTGAAGCAATTAGTTCAAGCTCATCTGATTGTCGTAATTGTTCTCTGGTTAAAACATCCCAAACTTCTTTATCTTCTGGTAAAAAATTGTATTTCATATTTTAGATATTAATATGTGGTTTTCCCGCTATTAAAATTGCGTGAATTAACTGCTTGAAACAACGGTGCATACATGTCTTCCTCTATCCTTACTCGCAACTCCTGACGATTTACCTTACTAATATATTCAACAGGAGGGTTAGAAATTATAGCTAGAGGTTTTTTTTCGTTGCCTTCCCCCATACATAAAACAGCAGCGGAAGCTAAACTATCGGCTACATCCACTCGAGAACTGTGGAAAGATCGTCCAAATATATCAACTGTTTTGCGATAATCTTTAAGTCCTTTAAATCCGCTATAGGCAATAGCGACACCAGAAGCCCCGGCCCGAAAAGGGGCATTACGACTATCTGTAATTATAACCCCTAAATGTTTTAATTGATATTTAGTCATAAAATAGCGACGCAAAACCGATGCTATCTTCCAGCTATCACGGGGCAAAAAAATAAGAAGTCCGTTACCATTACTTTCATCAATTCCAGCTGAAGCCATCACCATGCCATCTTTAACAGTTAGGCAAATGTGCTTAGCCGGAATCATTATCTCACTTTCTTGGCGTATTATTTTTTGCTTCTTAGCTTTATCCCACTTAGCCACAAATCTGCCCTCAGATAAGGCGGCTATTTTAGATGTAATTACTAAAATATCGCCATCCTTTATGGCTTTAATGTGTTGATCTACAAATAAACGCAGACTTTCATTAGGTAAAAATATTCTGGTTTTTATTGCTTTAATTTTCATAAGAATAAAAAACGCCCTGGCGGGCGGAAGCCAAATAATAATTATAAGTCCGCCCTGTATCAACAATTATGACAAAAAGGGGGGAATCCTGACCAAGTTTTTACTTTTTTATTAATTATCATATGTTAATTATTATAACCCACTTACCACAAAAAACAAGTTGACGAAAAATCAAGTAGATTGCCCCAGAGTCTAAGCTAAGCTATAATAACTATATTGATATATATTAAAAAAATATGAACAAAAAATTTAAATTTATAATCTTAATCACCCTCTTTTGCCTTACTCCTATTGCTGTAACTTGGGCAGCGGATACCCAAACTGGCAGTGTCTATGTGGCTAAAGATGAAATAATGAGCGGAAACCTCTACGTTATGGGCGATTCGATAACAATCGATGGAACAATTAGCGGAGATTTGATTGCAGCCGCCCAATCAATAAAAATCAGTGGTCGAATAGAAGGTGATGTAATAGCGATTGCCCAAGAAATATCTATTAGTGGTGATGTCGGAGGAGATGTCAGAGTCGCCGCTAACACCATAGATATAAACGGATCAGTAGCTCGCAATGTTAATACTTTTGGCTCTAAAGTAGTGCTGGGATCAAATTCTAAAATAGGCTGGGATCTTTATGTAATGGCCACCAGACTAGAGAGTCGGGGGGTTATTGGAGGAAGCTTAAATGGTTGGTCCAATCAGGCTTCCTTGGCCGGACAAATAGGAAAAAATGTTACCTTGACTCTTGATCCTAAAAACGAACAAGCCTCTCTGGTCATCGCTCCAACTACGATAATAAACGGCAATTTAAATTACTCCTCTGGTCAGCCGGCTATTATTTCTGATCAAGCTTCAATCAGCGGCGAAATAACACAAAACAAGACTATCTTAGAAAAACGATCAAACGATACAAAGCTCTGGATATGGAAAGAATTATTCTCTATTTTTTCTGCTTTAATGGTTGGTTTAGTTTTGGTATATTTATTTAAGAAACCTGTAACGGAAATAACCGAAAAGACTGAAGCCGAGCCTTTTAAAGTCTTGGTCCCTGGACTATTCATGCTATTTACCCTACCTCCTATTGCCCTAATTTTAGCTATAACAATTATTGGCATACCACTCAGTCTAATAATCCTAAGCTCTTGGATTGTTATGATATATATTGCAAAAATAATATCTGCTATTTTGATAGGCCGAATAATATCATCCAAGATTATTAGCTCAAATACAGGAAATTACTTATTATGGCCTCTTGTCATTGGGGTAATAATAATTTGGTTACTAGCCGCTATACCTTATGTTGGCTGGATTATATCTTTAATCTCCGCCTGGTTCGGCTTAGGCGGTATTTGGAACTATGCTTACAGTGAACGACAAAATATTTAAAGCTTACGACATCCGCGGAATTTACGGTCAGGATTTCGATGACTCTTTTGCCTATAAACTAGGTCTAGCTTTTGTTTCTTTAAGAAAAAACGATCCTGATTTTCAAGACACCGCATCCTTGCGCATTGCCGTTGGCGCTGATATGCGCATATCCTCTCCCGCCCTAAAAGAAAGTTTAATTCGTGGTCTTATAGACGCCGGAGCAGAAGCAGTTGACCTTGGTCTAGTCTCCACTCCAACTCTTTATTTTGCCGTTGGTTATTATAAATATGATGGGGGAATTATGATTTCTGCCTCTCATAATCCTAAAGAATGGAACGGATTTAAATTGGTCCGCGCCAAAGGCTTACCAGTTAGCGGAGAGACAGGTTTATCTTGGTTAAAAGAAGAAATATTATCTGACAAACAAGTACCAGCTAAAAAATCTGGGACATTATCCAAAGAAACCGGCACCTTACAAGAAGAGCTTGTTTATGCCCTGTCTTTTCTTCCTAAAACAGGTATTAAGCCGTTTAAAATAGTAGCCGATGCCGCTAACGGCATGGGAGCAGCCTATCTAGACCCACTCTTATCTGCGCTACCTATTAATCTAAGTCGTTTAAATTTTCAATTAGATGGAACGTTTCCTAATCATGAGGCTGATCCTCTTAAACCAGAAAATATTGCAGAGCTTAGCCGGGCGGTAATTTCCGAAAGAGCAGACTTGGGCATCGCCACTGATGGCGACGGAGACAGAGTATTTTTTGTTGACAATAAAGGAAAAACAATTGACCCGTCTATTATCAGGGGTTTGCTAGCAAAAATATTCCTAGCTGATAAACCAGGCGCTAAAATTGGCTATGATGCTAGACCAGGAAAAATAACTAGTGATTTAATTTTAGAATCAGGCGGACAACCGATTGTTACTCGAGTGGGACATTCTTTAATAAAAGAACAAATGCTAAAAGAGGATATATATTTTGCCGGTGAATCATCTGGGCACTTCTTTTTGCAAGGAGAGGCGGGTTGTTTTGAATATCCTTCTGTCATGATTATAAGGCTCCTTAGTTATTTTTCTTCCTTAGATGAAGATATATCCAGTAGTCTAAATCAGTATTATCGCTATTTTCATTCTGGAGAAATAAACAGAGAAGTGATAAGTCCTGATAGTGTCTTTTCAGCAATAAAAGAAAAATACAAAACAGGAAAAATTAGCAGACTAGACGGAATAACCGTAGAGTATAAAGACTTTTGGTTTAATGTTAGGGCCTCAAACACTGAATCAAAAATGCGTTTAAATCTAGAGGCAACTAGCCAGGATATAATGAAAAAAAGACGAGACGAGATATTAAATCTGATAAAATAAAACAACAAAAAAACCACTGTTTAAAAAACAGCGGTTTTTTGTATCAAATATTATTTTCTCTCTACTTCAATTGTGGCTTTAGATAATAATGCCGCCAAAGCCCCAACCGCTGCTAAAACCGGGGCAAAAACGGCACCCACCACTGCAAACGTTACGGGAATTTCCATCATAGCTTTCCCCTTCTCGTTTTTAATAATTATTCTTCGAACGTTGCCCTCTTTTATCAATTCTTTTACTTTAGATAGAATTTCCCCACCATCAATGCGAAATTGCTCTTTATTTTCAGTTTTTTTAGTTTTCTTTATCATATAGTTAAAATTATAGCTTAATAATACTATAAAAACAGTTATTTGACAAATTACAATTATTTTGGCAATATAAGCCCATACTTAACTTTCGTTCATTCACAAACATGGAGCAACAATGCAAAAATCATCAGCTGTAAGTTTACAAGATCTGACCAAAGACCCGATGCCAATCAACAAAACACAAAAGGAAGTCTGTTGTATATGTAATATGATGTGCGCCCCCTTTGATAAAGGGGTGTATCGATTTACTACGCCAGATGGAAACAAAGTTTCTTTTTGTTACCAGCACCTGCTGGACATAGTAAAAAGAGACAAGTCATTACCAGACGTCCCATCTAAAGTGTCTGATTTCAGTTTGACAGAATTTATAGAAAATACAAAAATTTTTCTAGAAAAAAATAACGGACAAACTATAGTTTTTAAAAAATTTTTAGAAAAAACTAAGCTGGACAATTTTATAGAAGTTCTAGTCCAAGAAACCCAACAAACTTAAATTTAACAAAAGACCAGGTTTTTATACTGGTCTTTATTTTTTACTTTTTTCTTTTATAAATTTTAAAACGATATGCTTTGTCTATATACTGAGACAAGACTCGGCCTGTGTTGAAAATTGGGGCATTAAGACTAATGGTTGAGCGCATAATTTTTAACCATTTTTCTTTTTTGTAATAATAAATTGGTAAAATTTCTTTTTCTAACAAATCATAAAGATTATTAGTCCCGTCAGAGTTCTCTTTAATAAGCCAACCCGTGCGCGCTCGCTTATAGCCTTCCGGCCACCAACCGTCATTGGTGCTAAGCTGGGGGACACCGTTATGAGCTGCTTTCATTCCGCTGGTACCTGAAGCTTCAAGCGGTGGCTCTGGGGTATTGAGCCATAAATCTGATCCGCTCACCAGTAGCTTCGCTTGATCAATATTATAATTGGGTAAAAAGACTATATCGACTACTCCCGCTAATTTCTGAGATATCATAGATAACTCTTTAATTAAGGCTTGACCGGCTAAATCATTGGGGTGAGCTTTGCCGGAAAAAACCATCTGCAAACCACCAAAATTTTTGGCTATTTTTTTTAAATAAGAAATATCTTGAAAAATCAAACCTGGTCTTTTGTATGGAGTAAACCGACGAGCAAAGCCGATAATTATTTTTTCTTCTGACCAAGAGGCTCCTGTTATTTTTTTAATATGTTTAATTAACTCTCTTTTAGCTTGTAAGTGGGCGATATTAATTTTATTTAAATCTTCTACTTGAACCATGCTTAAAACAGAAGCATCCTTCCGCCATCCCGGGGCACAAGCATCATAGATATCTACTAACCATGGGTTAGTCCACAAAGAGGAATTTACTCCGTTAGTAATGTAATCTATTTTTTGCCCCGGAAACATCTTTTCTGAAACTTTCTGATGGCGCCTGGAAACAGCGTTAACATAACCACAACAATGCAAACCAAGCTTAGTCATGTTTATCTTCCCTTCTTTAAAAAGTCTATTCAGTGATTTTGGCCAATCTAATTGATGAGACAGAAAAAAGTCCTTGGCAAAAATATCTTGAGCACCCGGTAACGGAGTGTGGACAGTAAAGACACATTTTTCCCGAATACTTCTAAGCTGTCGGCTCGAGCTGAAATTCTTTAACGACAACATTAGTTCAACCGTAGCCAAACTACCATGCCCCTCATTAAGGTGATATTTTTTTATATCATAACCCAAGATTTTTAAAATCTTTACGCCCCCTCGACCTAATACTATCTCTTGACGAAGGCGATAAGCTTTATCGGAATCATATAACCTATCGGTTAATCTCCGGTTAGTCGGGCTATTTTCTGGACAATTAGTATCTAAAAGATATACTGGAGTACTTATAGACTCTCCAGCCAGTAAATATCGCCAAGCTTGAATAAAAACCTTCTCTTGGCCTATAATAACCGTTGTTCTGGCCTTGGTTTTCTCTAACTTACCAAAAGCATAACTTTTTTCCGGAGCAGAAATCTGTTCTCCGTCACTATTTATTCTTTGCTTAAGATAACCACGACGATTAAGTAACGTAACACCAACCATGGGAAAATTAATATCACCAGCCGATCGTAAAATATCACCAGCTAAAATACCCAAGCCGCCAGCGTAGGTAGGTAACGCTTTTTCCAGTGCTATTTCTAAACTAAAATAAGCTACTGCTATTTTTTTTCTAACCATAATTATTATCTAGTTATAACTTTGATATTATAACACAATGATTATTGTCACCCAATAAAAAAGGACTGATAATAAAATAATCAGTCCTAAACTTACGCTTTGTTTTCTGTGCCTCGCCATAACCGCACAACATTAGAACGGTGCGTATATAGCACTATTATTGTTAACAATGCGGTAAATGTAGTAAAAGGCCAATTTTCTGTTCCTAGCGGGTTATTTTTAACCACCTGGGCAGTGGTTAAAGTAAGGGCGGCCAGCAATGACCCCAATGAGACATAGCCAGTTTTAAAATAGGCTACAGCCCAAACCAGAAAAGCCGCACCAATAGCAACAGGATTTATTATTATAAACACTCCGCTACTAGTAGCGATTCCCTTGCCTCCTCTAAAACCAAGAAACACGGGAAAAATGTGACCGATAATGGCCATTAAACCAACCACGGCTACTTGCCAACTAGCAAGGCTTATTAAATGCCAGGCGATAAATACCGGCACAGCCCCCTTAAGAGCGTCTAGGAGGTACCCTATGGCCCCATAGCGCTTACCTAGCGCTCGACTAAGATTAGTTGCACCGACATTTCCACTGCCCACCAGTCTTAGATCTATCCCTCGCGACTTAGCCAGTAAAAAAGAGGCGGGAATTGATCCTACCAAGTAGGACAAAAAAACAAATAATAAAAACATGATCTACCTCCCTTCTCTTTTTTTATGACGTTCGTTTATTACTGCTATAACATATGCGCCAAAAACAACTGACGACATTGATACTAGAAAAAAGTAATCCCAAAAACCCCAATTGGTCCAAGGGTGATAGTTTGCAAAAAATGACATAGCAATCTCCTTCTTTTATTTATATGTTAAAAAACTATTATAGTTAAACAAACCAGTGCAACCCTTTTAACACACTTTAGGTTTTTAGTAAATAGCGACTAACTTAATTCTCTTTTTGCTCTTACTATTTTAAATATGGCTATATATGAGATTACCGCAATAAACAAAAGCATTTCGGCATATTTTACATAATGTTCCATTCCAGAAAGAGCTAAGCCGAACAAATAACCAAGGCTCCCTATTACAATAAACCAAATGACAGTGGCCGGTGCCTCCGCTAAAATATACCGAGAAAATTTTATTTTGGAAATCCCGATAAAAACAACAACGGCACGATGTGTGCCATACATAAATTTAGATAAAAGCAATTTCTTAAATATATGTCCCTGAAAATCTATTTTTATTCCTTTTACGTGTTTTAATAAATATTTAGAAATCCTATTCTCACTAGCACCAAATCTCCAGCCCAGCCAATACCAAAAAAGGTCACCAGTCAGAGCCCCAAAAAGAGCGGCGGATATAAAATCAAATATATCAAAATACCCCAATCTAGTTAAAAATGAGGTTGATAACAAAAAAATATCTCCCTCGAACATCATGCCAAAAAAAACTAAAACATAGCCGATTGGTCGAGAAACTGTTAGATAGTGAAAAAATAAACTATTCATATTTCTATTCTATCATACAAAATAAAATGTCGCCCACCAAACCATATTTAGGCGACATCTTCGTTCCCTAGTGCTTAAATAGAATACTTAACAAATTAATAAAAAGGCTACTAATCTTATCTTTAGGTAAATAATTTTAAAAGTATCTCTTCTGGACCAAGATTGTGTCCGGAAAGCAGACCCATTGATAATAATAAAAAAAATATTAAAATCAAAATAACTATTATAATTAATATTTTCATTTTATATTTTAATAACATGGCTCATAAAATGATTTTACCTTTTTAATATTTAAAACAAAAAACCCTCTTTTATTTCTATATTTTATTTTTAAATAATAATATCTGCAGTATAAATATATAAAAATTATAACATATCTAAACTAATTAAACAGCTAATCAAAAACGTCTTAAAAATAAAAATTACCCCACTATAAGGGTAATTTTTTCAGGGGTGCCCACAGGGAATCGAACCCTGGCTAACGGGACCACAACCCGCCGTTCTACCATTAAACCATGGGCACCATACTTATTTCCAGGACGGAAAGTACGCCCGGAAGGAATCGAACCTTCGTTAAGAGCTTAGAAGGCTCCCGTTCTATCCACTGAACTACGGGCGCTCGAAAAATCAGAAAACTTTATTCCAATTACTGATTTATACTAATCAAAAAAACGTTTATTGTCAATCTAGCTTTTATCTTGTTTATTTTCTCTTTGACGCTTAGCCTCAAAGCTTATTACAGCCGCCGCTACTGACACATTAAGAGAATCTATATTACCTGACATTGGTATCTTTATCTTAAAATCGGCTTCATCTTGCCATTCTTGGCTAAGACCTTCCGCTTCTGAACCTAAAATAACCGCTATGGGCCCAGAAAGATCTAAATCTGTATAGTTTTTTGAAGCATTAGTTGCGGCCGCCAAACAAACAATTCCTGATTTTTTTAACCAAGAAACCGTTTCTAAGCGCGACCTGACAACTATGGTTTGAGAAAATACCTCGCCTTCACTAGATCGGATAACATTGGGATTATATATATCAGTTTGATTATCATTGATAATAATGCCCCTGGCCCCCACAGCTGCTGCTGTTCTGATTATTGCCCCAATATTACCTGGTTTTTCCACGTTTTCTAAAACAATGAACAAGGGGTTTCCTGATGAATCTGGCATAACTCCTTTATCTTGTTTAAGCTTAAATACAGCCAAGTATCCATCAGGATTCTCTTTATATGAAATTTTTTGGAAAATAGCAGTGGGCACTGATATAATAATATTATCATTAACTCCAAGGAATTCTTCTTTACCGGCTAATTCCTGGCAAAAATAGAGCCTATCTATTTCCCAACCAGATTTAATGGCCACTTCAATTTCTCGTTCGCCATCTACTAAAACGAGGCCTAAATCTCGTCTATTTCCAGATTTTTTTAGACGTAACAAATCTTTAATTATTTGATTCGCCGGGCTAGTAATTGTGTGCATATGTTTTATCTTTGTGTCTAATTATATAACAAGAGAAAAAAAACCGCTAATTGTGGTATAATAAGCCAATACCATTATAATATGCCAATACCTCAACTAAAAAGAAGGTCATCTGATTCGTGGAAAAACTATCGTCAAACTAGAGGAATAAAACCAGTGAAGACAGATAAGAAAAAAGATTGGATAAAAAAACTCCTTGTGTTTGGAACGGTTGCCGGCGTTTTGGCTGTAATTTTTGCTTTTTCTTATATTGCTTGGATTACCAGGGATTTACCAAACCCCAACCAACTGATCAATCGTGATATTGCTCAAAGTACTAAAATATTAGACAGAACTGGCGAAAATGTTCTCTATGAAATTAGTGGAAATGAAAAAAGAACTCTAGTGGCTCTAGAAGATATTCCTGATTATGTTAAGCAGGCTACAATTTCTATTGAAGATAAAAATTTCTACCGACACGGGGGCTTTAGCGTCTGGGCCATGTTTAGAACCGCTATTACAAATATCGTTTTTAATCGTAGCGCTGGCGGATCTACTCTAACTCAACAATTTATAAAGAATGCTATTTTAACTCCAGAAAAAACCCTGCCCAGAAAAATAAAAGAAATGGTTTTGGCTTATCGTCTAGAAAAAAAGTTTTCCAAAGACGAAATACTTCAAATGTATCTAAACGAGATACCGTATGGCTCTAATGCTTATGGCGTTGAAGCGGCTAGTCAAAAATATTTTGGAAAAAGCGTTAAAGATATTAATTTAGCTGAGTCTGCTATTTTAGCGGCTATTGTCCAAACCCCCACTCGTTATTCTCCTTGGGGACCCAACAAAGACATACTACTAGGAAGAAAAGATTATGTTCTTAATTTGATGGCTGAACAGGGTTATATTTCTGAAGAAGAGAGAGACCAGGCAAAATCTCAAGAAGTTGTTTTCCGCGGACCGGAAACTAATATTACCGCTCCACATTTTGTAATGTATATAAAAGATATCCTAGCAGAAAAGTATGGAGAAAAAATGGTAGAACAAGACGGGTTAAAGATATACACTACCCTAGACTTATATAAACAAAAAATAGCTGAAGACGTTATTGAAAAAATCACTAAAGATTATCCAGAAAAATATAACGCAACTAACGCCGCCTTGGTTGCTATAGACCCAAAAACAGGACAAATTTTATCCATGGTAGGATCTAGAGATTATTTCGATGATTCTATAGATGGCCAAGTAAACGTAGCTATCCGCCCCCGACAGCCAGGGTCTTCTATGAAACCGTTAGTTTATGCTGCTCTATTTGAAAAAGGCTACACTCCTAATACTATACTTTACGATGTCTTAACAAACTTCTCTACAAATCCAGCTGACCCCTATATTCCTCATAATTATAATAAGGCAGAAAACGGCCCAATTAGTATTCGTAAAGCTTTAGCTGGCTCATTAAATATACCAGCCGTAAAAGCTATCTATTTAGCTGGTATAAATAGCGTTTTAGATCTAGCAGAAAGCTTCGGATACTCCACCTTGTCTGATCGTAGTCGTTTTGGGTTGTCCTTAGTTTTAGGTGGGGGTGAGGTAAAGTTATTAGAACATGTTAACGCCTATAGTGTCTTCGCTCGTGACGGACAAATCAACCCAATAGTGGGGATACTAAAGGTGGAAGATAAGAACGGTCGAGTAATAGAAGAATATCAACCATCATCAAAAAAGGTTTTGGACTCACAAGTAGCCAGAATGATAAATGAAATTCTTTCTGATAACGAAGCTAGGTCCTTTACTTTTGGGGAAAACAACCCCCTGTCTCTTCCTGGTAGGCCGGCTGGGGCAAAAACCGGAACAACAAATGACTATCGAGATGCTTGGACCATAGGATATACACCGTCATTGGTGGCTGGTGTTTGGGTGGGAAACAATAACAATAAAGAAATGAAGTCAGCTGGTGGTTCTATTGGGGCTGCTCCTATTTGGCAAGAGTTCATGAAGCAGGTTTTGGGCGACACTCCTGTTGAGTCTTTTAAGTCACCAGACGATTACACAACCGGTAAAGCTATTTTAGATGGCCAGATACCGGAGGAGGTTGTTTCAGTAGATATAAGCACCGGACAACCAAACTCAGAAAACACTCCACCTGAACTAGTTGGAGAACTAAGAAGATTGGGTCATCACAGTATATTATATTACACAAACCCAGAGGATCCGCGTGGACCAGCCCCAGTAGACCCCTCCATTGATCCACAATTTAATTTATGGGAAGAGGCGGTAAAGGTTTGGGCAAAAAAACATGCTAGTTCAACACCAATTACTAACCCTAGCCCAAACAACAAACCAAACATTATAATCTCTCTCCCCTTTAATAATCAAACTGTGCCCAGTGACATGTTGGAAGTATTTGTAGAGGGTGACTCACCAAGAGGAATAAACCGAACTGAATATTATATAAATGATAATCTATGGGACACTCGTTGGGGGCAGCCCGAGAGATTTGTTAAAAGCATATCATTTCTTAATAACGGTTATCATCATCTAAAGGCCAGAAGTTGTGATGATCAAGAAAACTGCAGTGAAAATACCATAACTTTTAATTTATTAATACCAAACAATCCAACAAACACCTCTAAACCATCGGTTGCCATAATATCTCCTCTTTCTGGTGTAGTTATTAATACTCATGATTGGCCAATGTTGATTGAATTAAATATTGGACAATCACAAAAGGTTGCTAGCGCCAATATTTTTATAAAAGATTCGTCAAACAACTTAACAACAATAGCTGACATACAAAAACCATCAAATACTTTGGGTGTTGATTGGTCGGTTCCCGCCCCACCAGGTAAATACTTGCTTTATTCAGAAATAAAAGATTGGGACGGAACAGTAATTAAAAGCAATGAAATTACTTTATGGGTAAAATAAAAATAAGCGGCTAGTTAGCCGCTTATTTTTTATTCCCTATAAACCACTGTTTATTGTCTAATTGGCATAACTATATATAGGTAATCATCATTTTTTTCTGGTTTAATTAGACATGGCGTATTAGAATTTAACAATCCAATTCTAACAACTTGACCCTCAATATTATTGAGACCATCTAACAAATACCTAAAATTAATAGTTATTTCGTTATCTTCCCCGTTTACTTCTGAACTTATTTCTATCTTACTTTCCCCGCTTATTCCTGAATAAGAGCTTATCGTTGTTTTATTTTTAGAAAATTTAAGAGCCACATCATTTATACCAGTTTTAGAAAATAGAGCGGCTGCTTTAATAGCCCTAATCAACTCTTGCCTATTAACAACAACTTCTGTTTGATTCTTAGTCGGTATTATTTGTTTATAGTCTGGATATTGTCCGTTTATTAGTCTTGATATTAATTCCACCGAATCAAAGGAGAACATTATTTGATTGTCGGATAAGTATATTTTAATAAAATCATCTTCTCCGGGGTCTCCTTCTTCCCAATTATTTAATATTCTCAATAATTCTTGAGCTGTTTTAGCTGGAACTATTAATTTATGTTGAGCCTCTTCACTTGATTCATCTTCATTAAAAAATGAAGAAGCAACAATCTTTTCGGCTAAACGATAACTATCAGTCGCTACTAAACTAAGATTTTTTTCATTAAAACTAAATAAAACACCAGTTAGCTCGGCTCTGTTTTCATTACTTGATACAGCAAATACCACACTAGCCAAGGATTTTCTAAATTCTAACAAAGGACACCGGTAATATGATTTTTTTGATATAACTGGTATTAACGGAAATTCTTTAGAGGCTTCCCCTTTTATTTTGGTTTTATATCCACCACACTCAACCTTTAAACCGTCGTTAACCAATTCTAGTTTAACTTTTTCATCTCCTTTAAGAAGTGAGACGTATTCTGTTATTAATTTAGAATCAACCGTAAATTCACCGTCTTCTTCAATCTTTCCTCTTAACTGCTGAGTTACACCTATTTCAAGGTTAGTGCTTATTAGCTCTATATTCCCCTTTTCTGCTCTAATTAAAATATTATTTAGTATTGGGAGGTTTATGTTTTTTGTGGTTATATGTCCAACCGTATTTAAACCTCTTTTTAAGTTTTCTTGTAGGCTAATAAGACGCATACTATTAATAGATAATATTAATATATATAAATTAATAATAGTAATAAGGCGGGGGATAAGTGTAGCCGCTGGTTATTTTTGCTTACTATTACTAACTAATAACATGATTTTTTTGTTGATAACGACTTGGATTATCTGTTAACTTTTTTTGTGATTTGTTTATAAACACAAATCGGTTACTTTTTTACACAAGTTTTAATTTTTTAATCACAGCCAACCAACAAGATATTTACAACTTACTAACAACCAACTAATTAATAATTATTATTAAAAAGTTGTCGAATTGACCCAATTTCCTGTTTAACTTTTTCATTACCACCCTCGTTTATTTCTTGGTTTATTTTTGTGTATGAGTGCATGGCCGTGGTGTGGTCTCGACCACCAAGCTCAGCTCCGATTGTGGGGTAAGATGAGCCAATATCTTCTCTAATTAAGAATATTGCTATTTGTCTGGGCCAAACCAATTCTTTTTTTCGGCTTTTACCTACCAGATCTTTATAACTAATATTATAAAACTTTGCTGTCGCCTCTATTATCTCTTTAGCGGTTAGTGACCTGGTTTGGATATTAGAAACATAATCATTTAAAATATCTTTGACTGTTTTTAAAGATGGAGTTAAACCCTTAAATTGATGAGAGACTATAATTTTATTGAGAGCACCCTCTAGTTCCCTGACATTATTTTGCACCCTGTCAGCAATATAAGCCAAAACGTCCTTATCTAAAGGATAGTTTTTTTCAATAGCTTTTCTTTCTAAAATAGCAATTTTAGTTTCTACGTCTGGTTTTCCGATATCAGCAACCATCCCAGACTCGAATCTTGATATAAGACGGCTTTCTATGGCTGGTATAGACTTTGGTGGTCTGTCTGAGGTCAAAACTATCTGCTTGTCGTTTTGTTGAAGATCATTAAAGGTGTGAAAAAACTCTTCTTGAGTTCCGTCTTTCCCGCCCATAAACTGCACATCATCAACGAGTAGAAGGTCTACATTCCGATATAGATTCTTAAATTCTTTGGCCTTTCCTCCCCTTACCGATTGTATATAGCTATTAGTAAACTTTTCACTAGTAACATAAAGTATTTTGTCAGTTTTTTTAGCCACAGCGTTACCAATAGCCTGAAGTAGGTGAGTTTTCCCTAAACCAACCCCACCGTAAATAAATAGTGGATTGTAGGATTTGCCTAGGTTTTTAACCACAGCTAAACAAGCAGCATTGGCTAACTCGTTACCCCTTCCGACAATAAAGTTTTCAAAGACATAGCGGGGATTAAGGCCAAAGCGGTTGACGCCACTAGTGGCTGGAGAGCTCCCCTCGTCAGAAACCTTAGACCCCTTTCTGTTTACCTGTGTTGATTGAATAGTTTCTTCGGTTTTTGTAACTTGTTTGTTTGTGGCGTCAGGCCCGCCCGCCCGCAACTCTATTTTATATATTATTTCTTCAACCGGCTGTCGGGTAACATTAGTAAGAGCACTGATAATTGTTTTGTGGTATTTTTCCTCTAACCACTTTTTAACAAAAGCATTTGGGACACAAACGATAAATCGGCCGCCCTCAAAAGAAGATATAAAAGTATCTTTAAACCAAGTTATAAAATGAGCCCTTGATAAATTTATCTCTATCTCTCCTAGCACCGCTTGCCAGATTTGTTCATTGTTCATATTAAAAATTCTCATTAGCCCGGTATTTATTGGCAGGTTTATTATATTAGATAAATGAGTTTCCCACAAGGAGGAGCGATGTTTAGAATATGTTGAAAAAAGGTGGATAAGTTTATTTATCATTTAAGGTTTTTACAATTGACTTTGATTAGCAAAGATGTTATCTTATATTCGAATAGATGGGCGCTTAGGGCTCATATTTGCCAAACAATATTAATTATTTATGCCGAAAAGGACTTATCAGCCGGACAAGCACCGCGCCAAAAAGAAACACGGATTCTTGAAAAGAATGGAAACCAAAGACGGTCGCGAGGTTTTAAAGAGACGGCGTCAAAAGGGCCGTGTTACTTTATCTAAATAAGACTCTTTAAAAGAGCGTTAGATGCTCAAAAAAGACAGCAGAATTGGAAAAAATAAGGAGTTTGACCGAGCCTTTAAGCTCGGCCAATCTTTTTATGGGAAATTTTTGAGCGCTAAGATCGTTGATAACAATTTAGGAAGATTGAGGTTGGGTGTGCTAGTTAGCACCAAGATTAGCAAAAAAGCTCCTATAAGGAACCTTGTAAAAAGAAGAATTAGAAGCGCTTTACGACAATCAGTTGTTAGTCTTGAAGATGGAAAAGATGTTGTCATTGTGGCACTTCCTTTAATATTAGATAAAAATTTTAAAGAAATAAAAACTTTAATTAAAGATATACTAAACAAAGCGGGAGTATTAGTGAAAAAAGATAATGATTAATTTATTTAATATTCCAAAAGAAGTATTAAAGTCAGTTATCAGGGTATATCAAAAAACTATATCCCCTGACCACGGACCGCTAAAGTCTTTACACCCCTACGGGTTTTGTCGTTTCTACCCAAGCTGTTCTCAGTATAGCCTAGAGGCTATAGAGAAATATGGGGTAATAAGAGGTGGGGCCGTGTCTATTTGGCGCATAGTGCGTTGCAATCCTTGGAATAACGGGGGAAATGATCCTGTAAAATAAGAAATAAAATATATGACAAATTTTTTTACATCAATTTTTTATCAACCAATACTAAATCTTCTCGTATTTTTATATAATGTGGTTTCTTTTCAGGATTTAGGAATTTCTATAATACTTTTAACGGTTGTTATTAAGGCAGTTTTTTGGCCCCTTAGTCGTTCATCCATAAAATCACAAAAAGCCCTTCAGGATCTTCAGCCAAAAATAGAAGAACTAAAGAAAAAATTTGGCGATGATCGGGCTGGGTTGAGCCAGGCCACCATGGATTTATATAAGGAAAATAAAGTTAACCCGTTTTCATCTTGTCTTCCTTTGCTCATACAACTCCCTTTTCTCTTTGCTGTTTATCGTGTTTTTGCTAATGGCCTGACTAATCATTTAGAGCTTGTTTATCCCTTTATTGTAAAACCAGAAGTAATAAATACGATGTCTTTAGGTTTTTTAGATTTGTCAAAGCCTAACGTTTATTTGGCGGTTTTGGCGGGCTTGGCTCAATTTTGGCAAGCCAGAATGATGATGCGCTCTAAACCATCTATAAAAACCCCAGGAGCTAAAGATGAAAATATGGCTGCTATTATGAATAAGCAGATGATGTATTTTATGCCAGCCATTACTATTTTTATTGGATTGTCTCTGCCCGGCGGCCTTACGCTTTATTGGTTTACATTTACAATGCTGACTGCTATCCAACAGGCTATAACTTTTCGGTATAAGTCTGACTCGTCAGTTAGTCCCAGCACGATAGAGGGAGAGATTGTAAAGTAGTATTATAAAAATAACAACAAAAAAAGACCGGATATCCGGTCTTTTTTGGTTTTATTGGTTTAGTTGTTATTTAGAGGTCCTTCGTTGCTAAATTCAGTAGTTGTTGTAGCAGTTATATTTTCTGTCGGAGGGGTTGAACTAGCTTTACCAATTAAACAAACGGCTTGCCAGGGAATATAATGAGAAGAAAAGCGTCTAGTTTGAACTGGAGTAGTTGTCGACCCTTCGGGGTATGTTACGGTGTAATCAAAGTAAGCATCTGCTCCACTGTGAGCACTTTCTGTACATTTTTTTTCTCCCGGAGCTAGAGTTTCTGTTTCAACCATTTTTGTGGGTGCTGGCTTTACTATGTTATATATTACGGGATCCGTCGTAGATGCAATCCTTCCATCCTTTGTTCCCCAGAAATCAAAATAAAGATCATCCCCCTCAATTCTAGATTGAATCAAAATATAGTTTCCTGTGTCATTTAGAAAGCGGAAATCAGGGGCCGGATCATATATAGTGGCATCTGTCCCAGCTGGTTCATAGTATGAAACTCGATATGAATGATTGCGCCTTTGAGTTATGGGTAAACCCGTATTTAGGGCACTACGAAAGACAGTAGTTCCTATTTGACACAAGCCACCGCCATATTCTGGTACTGTTTTATCGCCCTTTATGACTAACTCTGGTAGATAACCAGATGAAGCGTCTATTTCTCCTAAAGCCTTTAATAAGGAAAACTCTTCATCAGGTTTAATTAAAAGACCATGTAAGGCATCTGCTCCCGTCTTTATGTTGTGGCGACGATTGGCTGGAGAACCAGAGAAACGAGAATATCCAGTTCCAATTATTTCTTTTATTTGAAAATCGTAGTTAGTAGATAGACTATCTGTGTTTACTTCCTCTATCTCTAGAACTGAGTTTTTTTGACCACTAGCAAAATCATTAGCAACTTGAAGAGAGCTTGAGGTAGCGCTTAGGCGGTGCCCGATCTGTCCCGCTTGCCAGCTAATAACTCGTCCATCTTTTATTTCAAAGCGCGGTAATATAGCCTCTTGGTCTACAATTGGAGCAATTGTTTCGGTTAAGAAAGATAAAACTTTTTGTTGATCTAGAAGTAGAGTCACGGGAGTAGCATTTGTTTCGGCTGTTAACCAAGTAACAAGTTGTTTGTTTGAAATAATCCAACTTTTTTTGGGCAGATTTTTGGTAACTGAATTATCTGGCAAGGATAGTTTCATTCCTCCACTAGAAATGGTTTTTTTAACATTATCTTCCCAACCAGCTAGGTCTTTTAGTGACACTTTAGGTTTTATTTGTGTAATTTCTATTTCTATAGTTGGAGACTTTAGTTTATCTAAATCATTGGTTAACAGTGACAATGTTTTTTGATAATCTACAGTAAACCCAAACTTTTCTGGGTTTTTAGTTAGTGTTTTTCCATCATTTTCTAGAGAAAAATAGGCATTTTCTGGCTGAGAGTTTAGTTCTGGAAAATTTTTATCTAACCATAATCGAACTAAATCTTTGTTTAATTGGTATGATGGTTTAATATTTTTTTGGTTGTCATTTTTAATCCAAAACCAGATATAACCAAAGAAAGTCGGGTTTTTATCACCCAGAATAGAATTTATCATTTTTTCCTTTTCAAACACTAGCGTTGGGAATGATAACTCTGATTCAAATGATAGACTGGAGAGGGGCATGATAGCAGATTTTTGTTTAATTTTGAAAGTTGCACCAGAGTTTAGTATATTATCGATCCTAGCCCTTAACAGTGTTTCTGCTTGTTCCCTAGTAGTTCCGCCAAGCATTAGATCGCCGATGCTAACCCCGGGGTATATTCTATTTTGGTAGTGGCTTGCCCAATAAAAATAAAGGCCTACCCAAAGGATGCCTAAAATAGTTAATATTGAGATTATTACAACCTTAAGTCTTGGAGACAGGTGGGCCATATCTTTTCTGTTTATATCAGTCTTTAAGCTTTATTTCTATTTTTCCAGGTTCAGATTTGTGTAGAGTTACGGTTAATACACCATTTTCTAATTCAGCTTCTACTTTTTTAGGATCTACTTCAGCTGGTAATATAATAGAGCGAGAAAAAGACCCCCAATAACATTCTCGATACAGATAGTCGTGGTCATCAATTTCAGTTCCCCCAGAGCGGCTACCGCTAATGGTCAAAAGATCATGATGAAGAGAAATTTTTATATTATCAGGTTCCGCCCCAGCGATTGTGGATTTGACTACTATTTTTTTTCCAGTTTGATAGACATCAATAGCCAGTTGTCCTTCTGTTTCTGGCTCTTCGTAGTTTAGCCATTCAGTTATTTGAGAGTGGTCCTCTTGTTTTATTGGCAAATTAACGCCAGTTGATTTTGAGAAAAACATAAAGTATTTGTTTATATCTTTAATTTACCAATTATAGAGGGAAAAGTAAATAATATCCTAACAAAAAACCACCAGGCAAGGTGGTTTTGTGGTGGGCCCGACAGGATTCGAACCTGTGACCTCTACGATGTCAACGTAGCGCTCTAACCAACTGAGCTACGAGCCCTTTTCACGTGGGCATAGATGGACTCGAACCATCGACTCCCGCCTTATAAGAGCGGTGCTCTAACCAACTGAGCTATATGCCCCTTAATTATAGTGGCCGACCTAGAAGTGGTCAAGCAGTTATTTTATACCACTATGAACTTAATTTATCAAGATATCTTTCTAACTCTAATATTACAGAGGGAACAGTATCTTGAGGTTCAGATTTTATGTTAGCAGAAACCATTCGGGGATTACCAGAGGGGTTATGATTTTTAAGAGCCTCTAGAGCGTTAATGTTTTTAAGAGCGTAAAGACGAATAATTGTGGCATTGTTTTCTCCCTCGATTAGGATAGCAATTAATTTTGCTCCTGGAATGCTGGTTATTAATTCGTCTACTAAATCATCTAAGCTGTTTTGTCCAACAAATGATGATTGATAATCAGATTGTTTAAGTGTCGACCACAAAATAGATCCGTTTTTGCTTGTTTGTAGGCTGTTTAGCAGCTTCCCCCATAATTTTAATGATGAGAAGTTTCGGGTTTTATAAAGATGGTCTATAATTTCTTCTCTTCGTGCCCCGCGATCAATTAGTTCGGAGGTGGTTAGTAGAGTTCTAGGAGTAAGATTGGCTGTTTTGAAATTTTTAGTTTTTTGCATGATTCCAGCCAGTAGACAGGTGGCCGTGTTTTCATCTATATCCTGAGGTCGGTAATTTTTTAAGAGATAATAAATTATTTCTGATAAGGCAACTGCATTCAGGTCTATAAAATTAATTTGGCCAAAATCTTCATTAGTCGCTCGATTGTCAATATTTATAACTGTTGTTTTATAGAAAAATTCAATATTGTCATCGTATATTTTTCCTAAAGATTCTAAGTCACTTGTTCCGACAGTTAAAACTAGGTCATGCTTAAATTCGCCAGCGCGAGTGCTAACATCTTCCGATTGGAACCAACCTTCGGTCGGGGATATTATAAAATTTAATTTCCCTTGGTCAACGGTATATTTTATGTTGTGTATTTTGGCTTGTCCGATATTTATTGAAACTATAAAACGCCTAAGGTTTATTAAGCTATTTTGAATATCCTGGTAGCCCGGTAAAAAAAAGAGGGGCTGATTTTTATCCCCGGCGAACTGATTGGCTATCTCTACCCGTTTGCCAATTTTTTTTAAGAAAAGATAAAGGGCTAAAGATGAGGCAATAGCATCACCGTTATTCGTTTGAGTTTCACTGGTAGTAGAGAAAGCTATCAAAATATTAGAAGATCTCTCTATCTGATGAAATATTTGTTGTTCTAGGTTAAGCATTTAGCCTTTATTTTCGGGCTTAAAGTTACGAGCCCAGTTTTTAAATATATAATCAAAGACCAATTAAGTCAAGTCCCATTTAGGTTTAAATTTATAGAGAGCTGCCCCCTTTTTTTGATTGACTTTAGCCTCTTTTTTTGGTAATTTTAAATCATGACTAAAGAATTAGATAAAGTTTATAATCCTCAAGAACATGAAGAGGAGATTTACCAAAAGTGGCAGAATTCTGGATTTTTTAATCCTGATAAATTAAATTTGCCCGATGATGCTCCCAGCTATACAATTATTTTGCCACCGCCTAATATTACAGATAAATTACACATGGGGCACACAGCGATGGTGGCAATTGAGGATTTGCTTATAAGATATAAAAGGTTACGGGGATTCCGGACTTTATGGGTTCCGGGGACAGATCATGCCGCTATTGCCACTCAGAATGTGGTGGAAAAGAGACTTTTGAAAGAACAAGGGAAAACCAGGCATGATTTAGGTCGGGTTAAATTTTTACAAGAAGTCGACTCTTTCATAGCCACAACTCAAAGTGAAATACTTGATCAAATGCGTCGCCTGGGAGCATCGCTTGATTGGTCTCGTCTAGCTTTTACGCTTGATGAAAAGAGACAGATGGCAGTAAGAAGGATGTTTACAGACATGTATGAGGCCGGTGCAATTTATAGGGGTGAAAGAGTGGTTAACTGGTGTCCTCGTTGCCACTCCACGTTAGCAGATGACGAGGTAGAATATAAAGAAGAAAAAACTAAACTATATTGGATAAAATATGGTCCTTTTGTTTTAGCCACTACTAGGCCGGAAACTAAGTTAGGAGACACGGCAGTGGCTGTTTATCCAGGAGATGAGCGTTATAGTAGTTGGGTGGGGCAAGAAATCAACATCCCAGGGGTGTTGGGAGATTTCAAAGTCATGGTTGTGGCTGATCGAGCAGTTGATAAAGAGTTTGGCACTGGCATTATTAAAGTTACCCCCGCCCATGACTTTACGGACAATGAGATTGCCCTAAGACATAATTTAGAGATTAAAAAGATTATTGATGAGGATGGTAAGATGATGTCTAATTGTGGAAAATATTTTGGATTGAGCACCAAAGAAGCTCGTCAAGCAATCGTTTCTGACATGACTGATTTGGGATTAATAGATCACATAGAAGAAGACTACATTCATAATGCCGCTGTTTGTTATCGTTGTGGCAGTGTTATTGAGCCATTACCCTCTAAACAATGGTTTGTAGCGGTAGATAAAAAATTAGATAGGTTAGGTGGATTATCTTTAAAAGAAAAAGCCTTAAAAGTTGCCAATTCTTCTCAGGTCTCTTTTATTCCGAGTCGCTTTGCTAAGCGTTATAATGATTGGATGGAAAATCTCCATGATTGGTGTATTTCTCGACAAATTTGGTTTGGTCACAGGGTCCCAGTTTGGTATCGAGGAGAGGAAATATATGTTGGAGAGGAGCCACCAGCTGGAGATGATTGGCAGCAAGATCAAGATACTTTAGATACCTGGTTTTCTTCCAGTTTATGGACTTTTTCTACTTTGGGATGGCCAGATAATTATAGAGACGGCAAAAAAACTGGTGATTTAGCTCGATTCCATCCTACTCAAGTATTGGAGACTGGTTATGAGATAATAACTCTTTGGGTTTCGCGCATGATAATGATGTCTCTTTTCGCCTTGGGAGAGGTGCCATTTGAGCAGGTCTATTTACATGGGATGATATTAGATAAAGACGGCAAGAAGATGTCTAAATCAAAGGGCAATGGCGTCAACCCCCTGGCCATGATTGATAAATTTGGAGCCGACGCCTCTCGTTTGTCTATTATTACTGGTTCAACCCCAGGAAACGATTCTCGTTTTAGCGAAGACAAGGTCGAAGCAAAAAGGAATTTTGTCAATAAGTTGTGGAATATATCTCGTTATATACTCAGCGGTCAATCTGAGAGTCGTAAAGCTTTTACTCCGCAGACACTAGCTGATTACTGGATATTATCTGAGTTAGATGAATTAATAGATCAAACTGCCAAGCGCCTAGATAATATGGAATTTTCTTTGGCAGCGGAAGAGTTACAAGAGTTTACTTGGAATAAGTTAGCTGATTGGTATTTAGAGATAGCTAAAATAGAAAAAGACAAGGAAGAGATTAATCTTCATATTCTTAAAACACTTCTCACTTTATGGCACCCTTTTTTGCCTTATGTAACTGAAGTTATTTGGCAAAGTTTTAACGACTCCCTGCTTATGGTGAGTTCCTGGCCAGTTAAAACATCAACAGAAAAAAAGAAATTTGAGGTGGAATTTTCTTTGATCCAGGAGATTGTTGTGGCTATTCGCAATGCGCGCAGCGAAAACAAAATAGAGCCATCTAAAAAAATAGAGGCATTGATTTATGCCGGAGCAAAGTCTTCTTTTTTACGGGAGCAAGTCGCTCTTATCTCCAGTCTCAAGACGGGATTAAATAAGGTGACAGTGCAAGAGGTCGGCGATAAGCCCGTTGAGTCCATAGTTATTACTGTAGGAGATATAGAAATTTATTTATTAGAAATTATTGATGCTGCCAAGGAGAAAGATCGGTTGATTAAGGAGAGAGACCGTTTAAGTAAATTAGTGTCTTCTCAAAAAAATAAATTGGATAATAAAGAATTTGTATCCAGGGCCCCACAGGAGATAGTTGCAGTTGAGCAAGATAAATTAACTAGTTATCAGATAGAATTAGATAAAGTTTCAGAAATAATAAAGAACTTATGACCCTAAAAAGCTACTTGTTGGTTATGTCGTTTTTGACCGCTTTGACTTGGGGATTATTTTTGTTTGTAGCTAGTTTAGTTGATCCCTTTAAAACTAATTGGTTGGGATTTTTATTATTCTATTTATCGCTATTTGCTTCTTTAAGCGGATCCATTTTTCTTATAGGATTTATCATAAGATTTATTGCTCTTAAGAAAGAACTAGCCTTTAATCTAGTCCGTAACGCCTTTCGCCAATCATTTTTATTGTCGTTATTTATTATTGCCTTGTTAATACTCAAGGCCGAAGATATTTTTAGTTGGCTTAATTTAGCTTTATTAGTTGTTATTTTTTCTATTTTAGAGCTATTTTTAGTTAGCTATAAAAAAAGCCGATAAATTTATGAAAGATCAATTATATAAACTTAGAGAAGAGTTTCTTTCCCTTTTAGAGAAAGCAGAAAGTACTGATTATCTTCATGAGCTAGAACTTAGATTTTTATCTCGCAAAGGAGAGCTTAGCCAGGTGTTGCGCGCCCTTAAGGAGCTTGAAGTTGGAGCCAGACAGGAAATGGGATCGTTAGCTAATAACATTAAAAAGGAATTAGAGGAAAAATATGAGGAGATTAGACTAAATTTAGCTGGCAAGAATTCCAAGAAGGCTCCAGTAGATGTTACCTTGCCCGGCCAGAAGCAGGATTTTGGACATCTTAATCCGCTGACTCTTATTCAAAATGAACTGGAAGATCTTTTTTCTTCTTTGGGGTTTATGATAATAGATGGTCCGGAATTAGAAAGTGATTATTATAATTTTACATCTTTAAATATTCCTCCGCTTCACCCAGCGCGTGATATGCAAGACACTTTTTATGTTGATCATAAAAATAAGGAAGGTGAATATGATTTGGTAATGCGCACTCATACATCTCCTCAACAGGTCAGAATCTTAGAAAAATATGGAGCTCCAGTGAAAGCTTTATATATGGGGCGTTGTTTTCGTAATGAAGCTACTGACGCTCGCCACGATCATACTTTTTATCAAGCCGAGGCAATTATGGTAGATAAGGATATAAATTTTTCTCACTTAAAAAGCTTCTTAGAAATAGTGGGTCAACGTTTATTTGGGCCAGAAACAAAATTACGTATGAGGCCGAAGTTTTTTCCCTTTGTTGAACCCGGTAATAATGGTGAGTACACCTGCTTTTTATGCCAAGGCAAGGGTTGTCGAGTTTGTAAGAATACTGGTTGGTTGGAAATTGTTGGAGCCGGCCTTGTTCATCCAGCCGTACTACGTGAAGGAGGGATTAATCCAGAAGAATATTCCGGGTTAGCCTTTGGCTTCGGCTTAACTCGTTTAGCTATGTTAAAATACGGTATTAATGATGTCCGCCTTTTTCATGGTGGAGATGTCCGCTTTTTGGAACAATTTTAAAAATATGTATATATCTATAGATTGGTTAAAAGATTTTATTAAGATTCCAGCGAAGATTAAGCCGTCTGATATAGCTTCAGAGTTAACCAAGCGAACTGTTGAAGTAGAAAATATTATTGATCAGTCAGCCAGATTTTCTCAGGTAGTTGTTGGCCACGTGCTATCAGTTGACCCTCACCCCAACGCTGATCGTTTACGCCTAGTTAAGGTTGATGTTGGTTCTAAAAAATTAGATATAGTTTGTGGCGCCCCTAATGTTGCCGCTAACCAAGTTGTTCCAGTTGCCCTAGTCGGTGCTACTTTACCATCTGGGCTAGAAATTAAAAAGGCAGAAATACGTGGGGTAGAGTCAAATGGAATGATTTGCGCCGAAGATGAGTTGGGCTTAGGCGGAGATCATGAAGGAATAATGGTTTTAAAGTCAGGAACTAAGGCTGGATTGTCGTTTGCTCGCTATTTAAAAGCTGAGGACTATACTCTGGAAGTTGATAATAAATCTTTATCTAATCGTCCAGATCTTTTATCCCATTATGGGATAGCCAGAGAATTGGGTGTAATATTTGATTTACCCCTTAAACCTTATAGTAAGTTTTTAGTTAAATTAGATTTTCCAACAGAAAAGGATGAGATGTCTATTAAAGTAGAAGATCGAGATTTGTGTAATCGGTATCAGGCGGTCAGACTAGAAAACGTCAATATTAAAGAATCTCCGGATTGGCTTAAGAATAGATTAATTGCTGTTGGCCAGAGACCAATTAATAATATTGTGGATTTGACTAATTATGTAATGTTAGAAACTGGTCAACCGCTTCACGCTTTTGATGCTGGAAAAATTAATCGCTTATCTGTGCGTCGGGCGAAGAAGAATGAAATGATTACTTTATTGGACGGGCAAGACTACAAACTAGATGAGAAAGATTTAGTTATCGCTTCTGACAGTGGCCCGGTAGCTTTAGCTGGTATTATGGGTGGCCTGGAAAGTAGTGTTAATATCGAAACTAAAGATATAATTTTAGAATCAGCCAATTTTCAGGCAGCCACGATAAGACGAACTGCCCAGAAGCTCGGTCTGCGGTCAGAGTCTTCAGTGCGTTTTGAAAAATCGCTAGATCCGCAGTTAACCGAGATAGCTATTCGTCGTTTTGTTACTTTACTTAAAAAAGATTGCCCGGCATTAAAAATCTCTAGCGGTTTATTAGATATTAGCAATGAATCAAAAAAGGCACCGGTTATTTTAGATTTAAACTTTAATTGGTTAGATAAAAAAATTGGGCAAGAAATTTCCCACAGTTCAGTTATTAATATTTTAGAGCGCTTGGGTTTTGTTGTGGAAGAAAAAGACGAAGAAGTAATAAAAATTTTAGTCCCTTCTTGGCGGTCAACTAAAGATATTCAAATTATAGAAGATGTGGCCGAAGAGATTTTACGTTTTTACGGATATGATAATATTGAGTCTAAGATGCCGGTCCAAAAGCTCGTCTTACCCGAACAAAACTATAATCGAAGTTTAGCTAGGAAAATAAAAAATTTATTATTTCTCAAGCATGCTTTGTCGGAAGTTTATAATTACTCTTTTGTAGGTGAAGATTTATTAACTAAACTTGATATTGATTTTTCTCATCATCTTAGAATAGCTAATCCTCTATCGGAACTGCATTCTTTATTAAGGCGTAGCCTGGCTCCAAACTTAATAGTCAATATTAGAAACAATCAGTCTAAATCAGAGCAATTAGCCTTTTTTGAATTCGGTAGTGTTTTTTCTCCAGTTTCCGGATCGTTGGCTAAAGAAAAATCTAGTGATGAGACTTTGCCTTATCAAGAACAGCGTTTAGCCATAGTGTTGGCTGACGATAAAGAGGATATTTTTGGACGAGCCAAGGGCATTGTTACTAGTTTATTAAATGAGATAATCGGTAAAGATAAAGAGATTGATTTTTCTGTTTTGATTGATGCTCCGGCTTGGGCTAAGCCGTCTACTTGTGCAAAAATTATGGTTCATTCTCATGAGGTGGGTTTGGTGGCTGCTGTTAACGAAAGGGTTGCTAGCAACATGAATTTAAAAAAGGCCACAGTTGTTGTCGAATTTAATTTTGATCTTCTAACAGACTTAGTTCGTGTAATGGGGCAAATGCGTTGGCGTGAAGCTAACAAGTATCCTGCCTTAAGACGAGACATCGCCATTGTTGTTAGTGACAAAATATTATATAATGATTTAAGAAAAGAAATTTCTGGATTTGATCCCCTTATAGTTTTAGTTGAACTGTTTGATGTATATAGTGGTAGTAAGTTACCGCAAGGAGAAAAGAGTTTAGCCTTCCACCTAGAGTATCAATCCTCAAACAAGACGTTGACGGCAGCTGAGGTTGATATTAAAGAAAAAGATTTATTAACTCACCTAAACTCTCGTTTCGACGCTCGTTTGAGAGAATTTTAAATAATACAAATATGTTAAATAATTCTGGAGACATTCTTAATATCATTTTAGCTATTTCCATAGCCACTTTAACTATTTTTTTATGTTGGGCTATCTATTATTTTATTGCTAGTGCCCAGCGTATATATAGTTTAGTGAGAAAGGTGGAATCGGGTGTATCCAAAGCCGAAGAAATTTTAGATATTGCTCGAAACAAATTAAAAAATAGCAGAGCGTATTTTATAATATTAGGAGAAATAGTTAAACAGGCTATGGAGTTTGTTAAAGAAAAACAGCCTAAAAAAGCTTCAACTAAAAATAAATAATTCAAAGAGAGATTTTTAAAAAAGAGCTCGGACTTATCCGAGCTCTTTTTAGGTATTGTTTATTTAGTGTAAGAACAGCTACGACTACTACATTTTACTCCTTCACTTTTATCAGAAATAAGGAGTGATCCGCAATCTGGGCATTTCTTTCCAGTCGGTTCTCCGTTATAAGCATTTTTACAATCTGGATAATTACTGCACGCATAAAATGGACCGCGGCGACTAAATTTTTTTACTATTTTTCCTTTTCCGCAGAGAGGACAATCTATTTCTGGCCCGTTCCCGCTATTTATATTTTTTATATTTTTACATTTTGGGTAGGCAGTACAAGCTAGAAAGGGGCCGTATTTACCAACCTTTACGGCCATTTTAGACTGACATTTATCACAAATTTCATTAGCGTGTTTTTTTTCTAACTCGCTTATCTCGGCTGTTTTAGCTGGAGCATCCGGCCCAGCTCCTAACTTTTTTATATTGCGGCATTCAGGAAAGGCGCTGCAGGCTAAAAATTTTCCATAGCGACCAGTTTTAATGATCATTGAAGCCCCACATTTATCACAAATTTCACTTGATTTTTCTTCTGGCATAATATCTTTTTTATCTATTTCATCATATTTAAGTTCAAGATTTTTATGAAAACCCTGATAGAAATCATTAATCACGGGACGCCATTTTTGTTTGCCTTCCGCCACTTCGTCTAAGTTGTTTTCCATTTTGGCGGTAAATTGGTAATCTACAATTTCAGGAAAGTGATTAATTAGCAGATTAATTACTACAAAGGCAATTTCGGTGGGTTTTAATTTTTTATTATCGTCTCTTTCTACGTAGTTTCTGGCGATTATAGTGTTTATTGTTGGGGCATAGGTTGATGGTCTCCCAATTCCGTGTTTTTCTAGCTCTTTTACTAGGCCAGCATCAGAATAGCGAGCTGGTGGATTGGTTTCGTGTTTGTTTGTTTCTAGGTTGCGGAGATAAGCTATATCTTTTATTTTGACGTCTGGCAATAATTGTTCTTTGGTTTTTTCTGGCCAGATTTTTAAGTAGCCGAGGAAAGAAATAATCTGTCCATTAGCGCGGAATATATAATCACCATCTTTGGTTTCTGTTTTTATATCAATTACAGTCGCTTCTAGCTTGGCTGCCGGCATTTGACTAGCTATCGCTCTTTGCCAAATAAGACGGTATAGACGTGATTGATTTTTATCTAGCTTGGCCGACAAATCATCGGGTGTTTTAGCAGTTTCAGTGGGGCGAATAGCTTCATGGGCTTCTTGAGCGTTTTTACTTTTATTTTTATATACCCTACCCCCAGTTGTGCTATATTCTGTTCCTAATTCTTTTTTTAGCCAAGCAGCTGCCTCATCTATAAATTTAGACGATAAATTTAGGGCGTCGGTACGCATGTAGGTTATATGTCCTTCCTCGTAGAGCTTTTGAGCAACAACCATTGTTTGTTTAGCGCTAAATCCCAGATGGCGATTAGCGGCTTGTTGTAGGGTGGAAGTAGTAAAAGGGGGTGAGGGGTTTTTACTAACCTGTTTTTTTTCTACTTTATCTATAAAATAGGCGCCAGACTTTAACGTTTCTGCCATTTTTTTAGCCTCCGCTTCTTTTATTTCTAGTTTATCAAAGGTTTTACCCTGACGCTTATAAAGATCAGCCGTAAAGGTTTCTTTTTTATTTTTAATTTGAGTGGAAAACTCTCCATTTAAACTCCAGTACTCTTCGCTCTTAAAAGCCTGGATTTCTTTTTCTCTTTCTACTATCAGGCGAGTAGCCACGCTTTGTACTCGCCCAGCCGATAGCCCTTTAGCCACTTTTTTCCATAGAAAAGGAGAAAGTTCATAGCCAACCAACCGATCAAGCACGCGTCTAGCCTGTTGAGCATCTACTAAATTATTATTTATTGTGCGAGGAGATTTTAAAGCAGATAATATAGCTTCTTTGGTAATTTCATGAAAAACTATTCTTTGCGTTTTTTTCTCATCTAAACCCAGAGCCTGAACTAAGTGCCAAGCAATTGCCTCCCCTTCTCGGTCTTCGTCCGAAGCCAAGATAATTGAGGAGGCTGCCTTGGCGGCTGACTTTAGACTAGAGACAGTTTTACGCGCTTTTACGGGGATTACATAGCGTGGATCAAATCCATTTTCTATATCTATGCCCATTTCGCTTTTTGGTAAATCGCGAATATGGCCGAAAGAAGATGTTACTTGATAATTTTTAGCCAAAAATTTGCTAATAGTTTTGGCTTTAGTTGGTGATTCGACAATTATAAGTTCCATAATATATTTTACAATTAATTTAAATGATAGCGGAATCAATCATTTTGAGCAATCCCAATCAACTTGAGCGGTTCTAGTCTACTATTTTTTTCTTTTATGTCAAGCTTACATTAAATTTCTATTTGGCCTGGTCGTGCTGTAGTTTATTCAAAATTTTTAATAGGTCGCTAGCGGTAGTTACGGGCGTTGCCCCTGATTGAATCAATTGATTTGTGCCTTTAGATAGAGGAGAAAGTATGCTACCTGGCACCGCGATAACTTCTCTACCCTGTTCTAAGGCGTGTTTAGCAGTGATTAGTGACCCAGATCTTTCTTCAGCCTCTATAACCAAAACAGCTATTGATAGGCCAGAGATTATTCTATTACGACGAGGAAAGTTTTCTGGTCGAGGAGCAGTCATGGATTCAAATTCACTCATTATTCCTCCCTGGGTCTTTATAATTTTTAGAGAAAGTCTTTCGTTTTCTTCAGGGTATATGTTATTTAAACCGCTGCCTAAAACAGCCCAGGTTTTTCCATTGTTATCGAGAGCAATTTGATGGGCGAGAGTATCTATGCCTCGCGCTAAACCACTTATTATGTTAAATCCGTCTTTGATTAGACATGGCAGTAAATATTTTATTATCTGAAGTCCGTAAATACTCGGTTTTCGACTACCTACTACTGCCACATTAAATATAGCAGGCGGCGGGGGCTGTCCTTGATAATATATAAACAGAGGAGCTTCGGGAATTTCTTTTAGCCAAGAAGGATAGAGCTTGCTTTGATAACTCAGAGTATTAATATTTTTATTTTTGCCTGAGATCATAATAAAAACCGCTCTTAAGAACGGTTTTTATTATGAATGATTACTAGTGAAGGTTAGATTAAAATAATCTATACTTTAAAACAATTTCTTTATATCAATAGCAGAGAAAATTTCTGGTAGGCTATTTTTTTCATTTTGGTTAAAAGCTTGGAGGACAAATTTATCAGCCGGAATTTTTGTCTTTAATAAATCGTTTTTTATGCCTAATCTAAGGCGGCTAATTTTCTGGGTTTTAAGGTGATTAATAATAGACTGAACACCACGATGTCCGGCGCTGGACGAATCTTTCACTATTTTCCAAGTACCAAAATTAAGATCAAGTTCATCATGAATTATCATTAAGGAGTCGCTTAAGTCCTCTCCTTTTTTATTGATGATGCCAAATTTTTTTGGTATTAGGTTATAGTAGTCCATTATTTTTCTGACTACATATCCAGAATCATTCATGAAACTTAGCGGCTTAACAAACAAACAATCGCCGTCTTCATGAATAAGGGCATTAAAGCGATTATTTTTAGACCAACTAACATTACCGAGCCAAGCATCAATAGCCAGCCAGCCTATATTATGTCTGGTGTAACAATATTTTTCTCCTGGATTGCCTAGACCGACTATTATTTTCATACACTACTCATTATACGTCGTATGGGATTTTCTGTCTTTAGTTACACTAATACGTAGTGGTGTTCCTATAAAGCTGTGTCTTTCTCTTAAGCGGTTGGCCATAAAGCGGACATAAGAGAAATGAAGATCATCATTTGGCCCTATTCTGATTAAGAAGCGAGGTGGATTATTTTTAGTTTGCTTAAATTCATATATACGCGGCGCTTTTAGGCCCTTACCCTTGGCTGGCTTATGTATCTTTACTACTGCCTTTAAAAATTTATCACACTGTGAATCACTGAGTTGTAATTTTCTGTTTTTAGATATTTCTAAGGCGACGTCTAATATTTTAGAAACTTTTTCTCCGGTTTTAGCGGAAATAAATTGTATTGGCGCCCAAGCAGCAAACGGCAACTTATCATAAATTGAGGCTGTCCATTTTTTAGTGTCGCGTTCAGATACTAAGTCCCATTTATTAGCAATAATAAATAGGCTTTTCCCTCGATCTACTATTTCTTGAATAATTTTAGCATCCTGGTGAGTTAACGGCTGACTGATGTCTAAAATTAATAGAGCAATATCCGCTTGTTCCAGGGACTTTAAAGATTTAAGTATGCCTGCTTGTTCTAATTTTCCCGCTTTTTGCCGTCGGCGTGTAATGCCGGCAGTATCAACAATTATAATTTCTTGGTCTTTATAGATTAATTTAGTATTTTGCGGTTCTCGGGTGGTGTGTGGAATTGGGCTAACGATAACTCGCTCATATCCTAATAAAGAGTTAAGTAGAGAAGATTTTCCTACGTTAGGTTGCCCAATTATACAAAGTTTAACTGGTTGGTCTGTTTCTATTACTGGCAGAGCATCATCGTCTATTTTTAAATTTCTTTTAGGAATTTTGGCGCCACCTAATTTTTCCACGATAATATCCAATAAATCTCCAGTCCCCATGCCAGTTGCCGCAGATATAATATATGGTTGGCCTAACCCAAGTTTATAAAATTGAGCAGTTTCTGGGGCGAGACGAAAACTATCAACCTTATTAGCCACTATAATAGTTTTTTCTTTGTAGAGTTTATTTTTTTTCAGACCTTCGGCTATTTCTTTATCTTCTGCTAGTAGTCCATCTTTATTGTCTACAACAAAGATAATAAGATCGGCCATTTTTAAATATGATCTGGCTTGTTTTTGTGTCTGACTATCTATATCATCATCTTTTATTTTTTTGTTAGCTAAGGCCCGTGAATCCAATAATCCGGCAGTGTCTATTAAATCAAAGGACAGGCCCCGCCACTCGGCTGTTCCTAGGTTACTATCTCTGGTAGTTCCGGCTATATCAGAAACAAGCGCTTGGCGTTTTTCAGTAAAAGCATTAAAAAGAGTTGATTTACCGACATTAGTGCGACCACAAATAGCTACTAATTTATGCTTGTTATTATCTTTTTTCATACTGTTAGCGGTTAGAGTCAGTTCCCACGATTAATAAAAAGTCAGGTGTATTGCTAGCGGCTTGGTAGGCATCGAGCCAGGCGGGGTGGTCGGGTGCTATTGAGGCAGTAGTTACGCGTTGTAGTATTTTTAAAGATTCCTCCTTTTGTCCGCCGGTTAAATCATAGACTAAGCTTTTTTCGTAATCTCTTATTGAGGCATTTCCCACTTCTAAAATATCAAATTGCGCTCCTTCTAGAGTTGCAGATGTTTTTCCGGCTAAACCGGTAATCCAGGTACCGTTTAGGATTGTAACCGAGGCATGGTCATTAATTTTATCCGCCCCATTTTCATTAACTGGAGGGTTTAATAGAAAAATATTTTGTGTCAGATTTCGGATAGCTGAGAAGTTGCCACTGCGTGGGGTTAGTATATATGCTCCATTTTCTCCTCTACCTGATACTAACAAGTTATCTGGGGCGTCACTTAGTATTTGGTTGATTATTTTGGATTTATCAATATTTTTAACTAAATCCCATAAGCGTATCGCTTCCCAAGCACCAATATTAGTAGAGACATTGCGACTAAAACCTTCACTTAGTCTAGCAATCATTACGGGGTTTAGTAATGTTTTAGCGGAGAGCAGCTTATTTTTTGCTGCCTCTATAACTAGTTGTTGTCGGCGAGCACGGGCAAAATCTGAACCCTCTATTCCTGCTCCATGACGACTACGGGCATATTTTAAAGCTAGACTCCCATCCATGGTTTGTGTGCCTGGCTCAACGTGTAGGTGTTCAAAACGAGAGTAATAATTAGGATTATCTTCTTGCCCCATTATTGGATAGCTGTAATCGTCTAATTGATTTTCTACGTTTACTTCTACTCCACCTAATTCATCTATGATTTTTATAAAACCGTTAAAATCAATGCGAACATAGTAGTGAATAGGTATTTGTAGAAGTTCCCCGATAGCATCAGCTGTAGCCTGTCCTCCGCTTCCTGGCTCTTTTTGTTCGGCATAGGCATTTACTGTATTTATTTTTTGCCAACCACTAACTGGGGTAACTAAGTCTCTAGGAAAGGAAATTAACGACACTTGCTCAGTAGAGGGCTTAAGACTAGCTAGCATTATCGTATCAGTTAGATAGGCGCCATCGTGTCCTTCCCCGCCCATACCAAGTAACAAAATATTTATTCTATCATCATCTTCTCCGGCTAAATTTTTGTCTGTACTAAAATGAACTAGACGATTAAAAAGTCCATCGCCAAACCAATCGGAAGCATTTTGGCTAGACATTATGACTCGACTAGCAAAAATTAAACCAATAATAATAAAGCCTATAGTATAGACGGTAAAACGTTTACGTTTTTTTCCTTGGAGTAAAATACCCTCCGTTATCCCAGTCTCAGCTTGGTCTAACCATTTTTCATCTTCTTCCAGTTTTTTTTTGAAATCAACCATAATCTTGGCGTAATAATACAATATTCTCAAGAAATTTGAGAGATAGACATTTTTCTATATGTCGGGCTGCCCAGAATTGAACTGGGATCACACGCACCCGAAGCGTGTATAATAGCCTTTATACCACAGCCCGTGGTTTTGTGGACTTGAGGGGACTCGAACCCCTTACCTCTGCAATGCGAATGCAGCGCTCTACCAGATGAGCTACAAGCCCCTTAGTGGTCGGGGTGCCGGGAATTGAACCCGGGCTACATGCACCCCATGCATGCGTACTACCGTTATACTACACCCCGGGGTTTGTTGAACAAAAAAGGGACTCGCGGAACCCTTATCTCATATTAACACAAAAAATTTATTTTTCAAGGGCGTAAGCTTAAGTTTTTGACTAACAAAAAAGAAAAAAACTTATCTTGACAAATGTTATTATTTAGCTAAAATAAAAGAAATATTTATATATTAATCTCCTTTAACCAGGCTATTGACCGGTTACGCATGATCTTTAGATGATCGAAGCTTAGACAGCTTATCTCGTAATAAGGTCGCGCCAAAATTATGGTTGAGGGTGAGAGGCCCGTTCCCTGGTTTCTGGGGGATATATATGAAAATTTACGGACATATTATATATGTCCGTTTTTATTTGTTTGTAAGTTTGCGAAAAGCCGTTCCTTAATCTACAATATAGATATAATATTTAGGAAATATATGAAAAAAATAATCTTTTCTGGAATTCAGCCTAGCGGCGACATGCATATTGGCCATTATTTAGGGGCAATTTCTCAATGGGTTAGTTTGCAAAAAGACTACAATTGCATATTTTCAGTGGTAGATTATCATGCTATTACTGTTAAACAGGACCCGTCTGAGCTTAGACAGCGTATAGTGAATACAGCTAAAATATATCTCGCCTCCGGTATAGACCCCACTAAGTCAATTATTTTTCAGCAATCAGCTGTCAATGAACATGTTGAATTAGCTTGGATTTTTAATTGCTATGGGGCTTATATGTCCGACCTACAAAAGATGACTCAGTTTAAAGATAAGGCCGGAGATCAGGAGGCAGTAAGTGTCGGTTTGTTTGATTACCCAGTTCTTATGGCTGCCGACATATTGTTATATGACACCGAAATTGTTCCGGTGGGCGAAGACCAGAAACAGCATATAGAGTTAGCCCGTGATATAGCCCGTCGTTTTAATAGTCGTTTTGGTAATGCTTTTGTTGTTCCTCAAGCGGTTGTTCGTAAAGAGGGTGCCCGTGTCATGTCTCTTTTAGATCCAATTAAAAAAATGTCTAAAAGTGATAAGAATCAGAATAACTGTATTGCTCTTTTAGATGATGTAGAGGTTGCTAAGAAAAAAATTATGCGGGCAGTAACCGACTCTGGCTCAGACGTGGTTTATGATACAACGGATAAGCCAGCTATTTCCAATCTTCTTACTATCTATGCTTTACTAGGGGGACGACAGATAAAACGTCTGGAAAAAGATTATGCTGGCAGAGGTTACGGTGACTTTAAAAGAGATTTAGCTGATGTGGTAGGAAAATTTTTAGAAGATTTTCAATCAAAATATAATCGAATATCTGATCAGGAAGTTATTAATATTTTGGCTGAGGGCCAGTCTAAAGCTAAAGCCTTAGCCAGTAAAAAGATGGATAAAGTTAGACAGATGATTGGGGTTAGATAGTATAAATAAATTTTTAGTAATAAAAAAGAGCTCTCTTAAACGGGAGCTCTTATTGGTTTGTTATTTTTCTGTAGATATAAAATACACATTTTCTAGAAATTTTATTCCTAGATATTTTTTGGGCTTTAGTTTTGCTATAAGATTTTCTGAGTAAGAAGCTCTCATATGTAAACTAGATTTTATATATAGGCGTGGAGTTTCTTGGTTTATCATTAACCAAAAAATTAGAATCGCCGTTATTATCACTACTAGTCCATATATAGCAGCGGCTGAAAGGATCCCAACAATCACTGTGCCTGTAAATACAGAAATTAAGTTTGGGCCCCAGGTTATCTGGGCATAGAGGATTGAATCTGCATATGAAACAGTGTAGCTAAAATATTTTTCAGCGCTTTCAATTTTTCTGTCTAAAGTAGCGGAAATATCTAGTGGTACGATTAATCGCCAGCTTTCATTTACCAGCCTTATTGAGGTGGCTCCAAATTCCGTCTTCTTGTGTAGTCGCCAATCAGGTGAGTATTTGGATTTTTCTAGTATTAATAAATCAAATTCATTGCTTTGTGATTTATACCCCTCACCAATTTTTATTCGGTGATAAAAATATTTGTAATTAACCTCTTTATCCGTAACTGCAGCCCTTTTTATTATTTCGTTTATTGGATCCGGAAATAATAACTCGATACGAGAATTTTTTAGATGACCATATTGATCGGACATTTCAGTAAATTTTTCTTTTCTCTCAGCTATCATGGGAAAACATATAAAATATATTCCCATCAGAGTAAGTAATCCCCAGATTAAAGGCATATTGACATAGGCTAATTTAAGCCCAGATTCTTTTTCTATGGTTTTCACCATTGAATAAATTGGAAACAACTTTTCCTTGAAGTTCATTGATTTCTCCTTTGCGTTATATTAATAGAATATCGTGTAGATGTTTATCTACCATTTTGTTATTAGATTTTAGTTCTATTTGTTTACCACCGGGATAAGATAGAGCAAAAAAACTAGTTTCTTTTGGACCGATTAGCACAGCTGTTGGTCCGGACAAGATAATAGAACAAATTTCTGTCTTTTTATTATCTATGTATCCGATTTGATATCTTATTCTAGTTACAGGTTCTAGTACTATAGATTTTTTCCAGCCTATATTAGTTTGCCAAAAATTATTCCAATAGCCATTTCTATTTTTTGACCTTTCATGTCCCAAAATCTTAATTGTTTTATTTAGATTAAGATTTTTACTAGAAATCTTTCTCCAGTGCCACCAATGCGATCTTTTTAGAGAGAGTGGCTCCCATAAGATTTTTATTATTGGCCAGAGGGAATAGTCAAAAAGGTGTTTAGGGAAAGTGTTTAGCCTAGACATTTTTCCTCCGTATTATTTTATTTTCAAAGAATATTTAATTGAAAACCATATCATATAAATTATATTTAGTCAATGGTTAAATTATATGATGTAATTATATAACTAAAAAGACCGCCTATTTAAGCGGTCTTTTTTCATGATAATAGTTTTGAGTCTAATCGGCACCGATTCGCGCTTGTTGCCTCGCGGCAACCACTCCGACACATGTCGGAGGCGACCAATTCTTCTTCCACGTGGAAAGAAGAATCGTTCTCCCTAGAAAGGAGGTGATCCATCCACAGCTTCCGCTACGGATGCCTTGTTACGACTTCGTCCCTGTCATCAGTCTTGCCTTCGTCCCACTAATGTGAGCCTTCGGGCACTACCAACTCCCTTGACGTGACGGGCGGTGAGTACAAGACCCGAGAACGTATTCACCGTGGCATTCTGATCCACGATTACTAGCGATTCCAGCTTCATGAGGGCGAATTGCAGCCCTCAATCCGAACTGAGAGAGGTTTTAAGGGGTTCGCTCCACCTTGCGGTTTGGCATCCCTCTGTACCTCCCATTGTAGCACGTGTGTTGCCCAAGGCGTAAGAACCATGCTGATTTGACGTCATCCCGCCTTCCTCCCATTTAAAACGGGCAGTCTCCCATGACATGTAAAACATAGGATTAGGGTTGCGCTCGTTTCCCGACTTAACGGTACATCTCACGACACGAGCTGACGACAACCATGCAGCATCTGTCTAGCTCCCTCGAAGGCGGATCTGTTTCCAGACCTTGCAGCTAGATGTCAAGCCTTGGTGAGGTTCCTCGTTTATCGTCGAATTAAACCACATGCTCCACCGCTTGTGCGGGTCCCCGTCTATTCCTTTGAGTTTTAAGCTTGCGCTCGTACTCCCCAGGCGGGATACTTAACGGGTTACCTTAAAATAACAACTCTGGCAGGGTCGATACTGCCAAAGCTTAGTATCCATCGTTTACGGCGTGGACTACTGGGGTATCTAATCCCATTCGCTCCCCACGCTTTCGTCCACTGAGTGTCAGAACTGTCCTAGCAAACTGCCTTCGCATTTGATGTTCTTGCTGATATTAATGGATTTAAC
>Ga0172380_10000461_pt1 | contig 80167 bp, 112 predicted proteins | sample Leawe162metaG_FD_119747 | JGI IMG/M metagenome (GOLD analysis project Ga0172380, IMG submission 119747) | Leachate microbial communities from a municipal landfill in Southern Ontario, Canada - Leachate well 162 metaG | ecosystem: Engineered > Solid waste > Landfill > Unclassified | place... | reverse complement strand
CTTACCCTGCTGCCACGCCTCCGCTACCGTGTCCCATTGCGTGGCAGTGATCGTTTCCGGCTTATTCGCGGGCGCATTGTCGGCAACGGGCGCTTGCGCTAACACGGCGCGGCCTAAGTCGGTGAGGAAATTACCAACATTCCATCTAAAGACCACTAATCCTTTTTGTTCAAGTGATTCGAAAGGGTGTGATGACACCGTTGCGAGTGGATTTTTGCTGATTGTATTTAAGCAATCCCGTTCCGTCGCCGTCAAATCGTTCCATGTAATTTTACTCATACTCTCCATCCTCCCTCTTCATACAGGAGCAAGTCTTTTGCTTGCACCCACTCGATTAAATCCATATCAGCGGTATCCTGCTGTTCACTTGTGGTTTGCGTGTAGGTTGTCCCGAAATAATCACAGCCGCGCTTGTCGTACAACCCTAGTTCATACCACGCCGCATCAATGTCCATTTCCAATTGATACAAAAAACGGGTGTCCGTGTCAATGTGTTCCGCATTGCGATAGCGCGAGGCATAGAACAGTTCAACGGGGGTAGGGTCTACCGACAACACTGAGCGCCCCGGATCGTACATCAGTTTCAAGTCAAACATCTTGTTCAGGTCAGGACGTGGATAGGTATAGTTCATGATTTAATACCCCTTTTCCAGTTTCAAGTATTGTTCAAATGCCCATGTGTCGATATTTCTAAGAGCCAAGATAGTGTTTTCATCAACCCCAACACCCACTTGAATATGATTGCGTACTGATTGCGCCAAGTCATGCACGAGGCGAAGGGTATTTCTTGCTTCTTCAATCATCTTGTCCGCGTAGCGCAATTGCATGGATAGGTAATCTTCTTCGGAGTGCCAACGCACATTCAGGTGAATATATTTTGCATCTGTGGTACAGCGGTTCACATCACCGTATTCGATAACATACTGCCCTTCAAAGGGGGTAATCTTTGTTACGCCGAATTGATCCCAATAGATATTACAGGCGTGTTTATCGACTAACGCTTGATAACCATCCTCAACATATTGCTGAACGGTAATTCGTGAATTACTCATGATTACCCTGCCTTTCGTAATTCCGTAACAGTGTTGCTCAACCACAACGCCATTCGTCGCTGCATTTCCATCGTCAGACCAAGTTGCAAAAGCGTTACACCAAGCTCATACCCTGCTCCTGCTGTGTACGTGTCGGGCAGGGCGGGGAATGTCCGACCTCGAAACGTGATCCAACCCGTAAAGGTCACTTGCCCGATGTCCCATGCGTAGCCTATCCACTTGTTGGAGGTGGGATTGCAGGCGTTCACCAACGCGCGGCCCATCGCCAACAGCATATGGTGATCGTGGCAAAACGAGTTGGTAAGTTTTTCAGGGGTATCCAAGAAACTTAGCGATAGGTGATACAGTCCACCTTGCTCCTGCACAGTTGCCTGATATGATCCCATCTGCACCACTACAGGGGCAGGGTTCACATTGCCTGTGCCTTTGCAGCAGGGGCATTCCTGATCGTCATCGCCGCTGCGGACTGCTGTAAAACCTAAACCATTGCATCGCTGACAATTATTCATGGTAACGTGTTCCTCTCTCTAAAACACATATTCGGTTCTGTCTCAAAGGGGCGCAATGAAGCACCCCTGTACGGTTCAATCGTTAAAAAGGTATGTCGCTCTTTGAGAAGTCTGTGGGGGCGGGTTCATCGGCGTGATTACCTTCACCCTTGCCACCGAGTAAAAGAATGTCGCGTACATTTACTTCTAATGAGGCTGCTGGTTGCCCTGCATTATCGAGATATGCATGAGCCTCAACTGTGCCACTGATGTAGACCTGTTTACCTTTAACGAGATAGGGAGATAATTTCTCGCTGAGTTCACCCCAGATCGTGCATTTATGCCACACGGTCTTTTCGCGCTTCTCGTTTGAGTTTCGATCAGTCCATGTTTCAGATACAGCTACATTGAACGAGCAGAGAGCTTTCCCCGCCTGTGTATAGCGCATTTCACTATCTTTCCCTAAATTACCCACTAGTGTTAGGACTTGTTTGCCTGCCATATTCGGTTCTCCTTCTTGTATTTGATTTTATGTTCATATCGCTGTCTGATTTATATCCAGACTTCAATCTATAACGCATCGTAGCATGAGATATTCCTAATTCGCTTGCCGCCGCCGCAATAGATAAATATGTTTTTCCATTCCATTCACATTTCTTGGATGGGTGAACTGCTTTACGTATATCACTGTCTTTCTTCATCCCCTCATGTACTCGGTAGAATGCACATGAATAATCAAGTGCCAATGCTTTAGCCATATGGGAAATCGAATCATAGAATACACCATTCCATTCACATCCTTTTTCTTTCCGATAGCTTGAGTTTTGCATATCAGAATCGTTTCTATAACCTTTCCTTAAACGATCATGCATTGCTGACAGTGATATTCCCAATTCCTTAGCACCTTCTTCTAAGGACTTGTAGTTTCTGCCATTCCAAGTGAATTTCTTACCTCTATTATCCATATCTTTGTCCGACGAATACCCTTGGCTCATGCGATACCTTAATGCAGATACAGGGATACCTGTTGCTTTTTCACACTCCGCTCTGCTTGCGTATTCGACCCCATTCCATTCACATTTTACGATCCCATTTGGGTGGTTATGACCTCCTGCTGTAGCGTTAAATCCGTTAAGGTGACTGTTAAAATGTGCTATCCAAAATATCTCACGTTCATCTATTTTAGAATGCGGGATATTCTTCTCCAATGTTTCAAAGTAGAACATACCTTCACCATATTTGTTGAAGGATTTTTGTAGATGGAAATTGTAGTGTTGATTAGTTCTTAACTTTGAAAAATGATGCATTCGTCTTTCACGAGCATTTATACTTTGCCCAATGTAGACTTTGCCATTAGCAACACAGACGATACGGTAGATACAATGTGTGGTAGAATCTGAGGTAGCCATAGAAAGCATACACCTTTCAACGGTTAGAACGGGCGCAGATGTTAGTTGCATCAAGCGCTCGTTTGCATTTATATGCCTTCTATTGTACCACATTTTTCTCTCAAATCCTACTTGTTTCGCATAGTTAAAAACTCTTCACCGCTGGGTTAGCGTCGGTAGATCATCCCCGCTTCAACGAAGCGCGGGAACAAGACTTCTGCCAGCGCTTGGCTGAGTTTATCCCCGCTAGCAGCAATACGGTCAGGGTCATTCATGTCAATACCCATCACCTCATACGAGGCGTAAGTTTTGCATTGGGCAGGAATACCGCTGTAGGCCGCCCAATCGTCGCCTCTGTCGCCTGATCTCGCAACAATGGTTACGGTGATCTTATCCATCGGGGGCGGTTGGATGATACAATCGCGCTTAAAATCAATGGCGCGAGAGGGGATACCGAGTTCAATTTCCTTGTCCAACATATCTTGGATCGTGATGGTTAATATCTCGAACATGTTTGCTCCTTGTGTTGATTAAAATCTTACGCCGATTAGTTCTATTTTCGTGCTGTTCGTGATGCTATTCGTTATTCTCAAGTCTTGCTACGATAATCTCATCCGCAATCTGCCGGACAAGTGCTTCAAGTTGTTCTGCTACGGTAATGGGTTTTGAAGCCGTTGGAGCAGGGGTAGAACGAGCCGTATTCCATCGGTTCATTTGGATTTGGTAAGATGCCTCAAGGCGGTCAATAATATCGGCAATTTCCGCTTGCCAATGTTGGAGATGATCGGCAATAGACCACAGACCATTGCGGCTGTACAAATCCTCGTTCATCATTTCCATATAGTCAAAGTGATTACGTGAAATTAGAAGATGGAAATGAATGTCCGTGATAATGCCATCAACCTCTTTCGCACTGAAGTCTGCTTCCCCATTGTAGCTATACGGGGCTTGTAGCAAGCGAAACTTAAATTCACCTGCTACAGCGACATCCACATCGAGTGCTGCATCAATTCCCATCACACCCAACACTGTCATGAGATTGCGCCCATTCTCAGCGCGAATTGCCATTTTCTTTGCTTCGCCCTCTTGGGAACGCTTATCATTCTCTGCTTGCTGTTTGGTCTGAGCCTCACGAATTGCCTGCTGCCATGCTGGATAGTCCATGTTCTTTTACCCTCTTTCTACTTGTAAATTACAAAGCCTTTGCCGCGAACCCGAAAATGACCACGATCATACCGCTAATTGCCAGCAGTTCATTACTAGCAAACCGCGCCACAAGCGCTACAAGCCCTAAAGCACCTAGGAGTGCTATAAACGTTAAAAACGCCGCAAATCGCTGATTCCTTTCACGTGTCATGGATAAACCTTTCTGCTATAGAAGTGCATATTCGACTATGCACTTCCTAGAACTCATTGTAACATAATACGGTATACGATGCAATGTTTACTCGTGCTATGAATAGGTGGGTGTTATGAGCGCTTGCGGTAGTTCTTGTTGCATCGCGCTTGATGCTTGTGAAACTTTTTCATCTGTTGCCGGTGCTGCCGCGTCCGGTTCATTTTAGCGTGGGACTGGCATTCCCGAAAGTCGAATACGGTCACTTCGGGCGACAGTTTAAACTCCATATCCTTTGTGGATGTGTATGGCACTTTAAACGCCTTGGGTTTCGGCTCTGGGGCAGGGATAACCTGCTGATTTTTCTTGCCGCGCCAAGCCTCGAAACGTTTTTTGATGCTGCGAAGGGGATTTACAAACATGGTTCATTTTCCTTTGTTAGATACGAATAAATTGAGTATAAGCCCGAATTAGCGATTACGCATAGTCGGTTCTGCGTGGCGGTCAACCTGTTCAGACAGATGTTGATAACGCTTGGGACTGATGACTCCGCGATGGTTCAAGTTTGCTAGTTCGTCCTTGAGTTCCTTAACATTGTCAAAACGATTCATCTCGACCAGTTCACCATTTTCAATCACAACCAGAGTACGATTTCCAACTAACATTGCTGCTTTATTACACATGATACACATCCTTTTTGTATATAAAGGTGCAACTAAATTGCTGCACCTATTTCAGCCAAACATGCAACTTCGTTTTGTCGTCGATAAGCATAATCCCATGCGGGATCGTGTGAGCATCATACGACTCATCTTCATTCTTGGTGATTTCTTTAATGGATGAGCCTTTAGGTGCAATCCGTAGCAGTTCATCGTATGCCCATTTTTGAATATCATCAGCATTAGATTGCAACTTAGGGTAAGGTACAAATACCTCACATGCACCACGTTCAATCTTGCCTGTGTAGTTCTCATCAATGAACTGCTGTGGAGTAATCTCGTATGCTGTTTGATCCATTTTATTGCTCCTTATAACTAAACCTATTCTGGAAACAGAACCATGAACGCCACACGGCCTAAACCGGGCGACACACAAATCGCTTTATGATCGCTCTTATCCTGCTGTATGGATACATTCGCAACTTCACTGCCTGCTATTGCATCTAACAAATACCGTGCGTTCAAGCGCATTGGTTTTGGTTTACCTTTCATCGAGCAGGGCATATTCAACCGTACCCAACCATGAAGCGCGTTGTAAACCACAAGGTTCATGCTGTTCTCATCGAATGATAGCTTGATGAGTTTATCGGTGTCGCTCTTGGGCGCAGCCTTCAGCAGTTTGGTTAGGTGTTGTTCGAGTAATGCACGGTTGACAATGATCTTTGCTCCTGTACAGTTCTGAATCGCTGTTTCATAGGGGAAGTACCGATTACCCGGAGTATAGCTGCTATCAGGGTGTGGCAAAAATCCTACAGGGAATACATGCGCCCACTGAGTACCGATGTGTAAACGCTGGCGGTTTGTAGCCACAATAACACGCTTGCCGAATAGTTCCTCGCAAAGTAGATATTTGCACCACTCATTTGGATGGTGCATATCTAAAGCGCTTTCAAGCCAGCACAATTCGCGCGACAGTTCTGATGTTTGATTAACATCTTCTATGTTTACAGCCATAATGCATTACCCCTTTGGTCTTGATCTATCAGGCCAACTGATTTCGCGGACAATATAATAGATATTCGCGGTGGATACATTGAATCGCTTAGCTAACTCGTTTTGTCCAATACCCTCGGAGTGCAATTTTCTGATTTCGTCAACTGATCTCCAGTTCAATTTGGCGTTGTACTTACCCTCACCACAAGACGGTTTAACTAAATTGTTATCAAAGGCATGTTGTATGTTTTGTTGATGGGTTAGTAGTTCAAGGTTGTCGATACGATTATCAGTTTTAATGCCGTTGATATGGTTTATCTCAAATTTTGGATACTGATAGTCACCGTGAAAAAGAAGAAAAACCAACTTATGAACAGTAAACACTTTCTGTTTGCCGTTCTTGCATAAACCGATTCTGAGGTATCCGTCTGGCCCCAAAGTTAATTTCATTATTCGCTTCTTAAATTGGCGTATTTCTTTAATACGCCTGATTTGCCCAAGGTTAGATACTTGATAAGTACCCTCATACTCAGGAATATCGCGCCATTCTTCATTATTCAGTTGTGTTTCATCAAACAGGGTAGTAGAATCTGAGGTAGCCATAGAAAGATTAACCCTTTCAACGGTTAGAACGCGCCGAGGTGTATATAGCACCTTTGGCGTGTTTGTATTTAGATGCTTTCTATTATAGCACATTTCTCCCCTAATAGACATATTCGGTTCTGTGATTAGCGTTTAGGGCGAATCGCCCTTATTCTTTTTTCTTTGCTGCTTTTAGTAAGGCCCGTGCATACTGCAATTCATCTTTTGTTGGCTCATAGGTGTATCGTGCATACTCAAGCTGCTTGGCTCCAATAGCGATTAAATCCCGGTGAATGTTCTTGTACGGAATGCCCGACAACTGCACCAAATCCTCGATCTTCAATCCTTCAGCCGGAGCATTCATCAAGAGCAGTTTAAGCCGTTCCATACGTTTGATCTTATCACTTGCCATAGTTCATCCTTTCGTTAATTCCACAAATTTCAGCATACGAATAGTATAACTCGTATGCTGCTTATTCGAGGGATTAGATATTGACTTGTTCTTGTGCTCTCCAATATTCACACCTTAATGCGCGTTGAGCCTCTTTGTACATCTCTTTGGGAGTAGAACGCGCAATAACATATAATAATCCACAATGAACGTTTTTAATCGCTGCTTGATACTTGAATGGTCCCATTGAAGCATAGCTGTATTTCACACTAAACAATGGTTGAATCGGATGACAATACCGTTCACGGTCCCGTTCTAATCGCTGTGTGTCATATTCTCCAAAAACCCGAACACAGACTCGACGTGCCGCAAGATACAAACCGCTATTTTTGCTGGCGTGGTTCAAGTGATTCATTGCACGTTGTTCAATCGGAGTCGGTTCAGGGTAGCAAGTGAAAACTGTAGTAAAGATCATTTTCCATTGCTCCTCAATCCTGCTGCATGTTCGATGTACCATGCCGCTATTTCACCATCTAATTGCACCACAATAGCGCGGCATTCCTGATAAGTGGGTGAGTCTGTGTGACCGTGCTTAATCAATTCGCGCATGGTATCTACAGCATGATTAAATGTGGCTGTAGCATCCTGATTCTGTGGCAATTCCATAAACTCCGTCCATGTCAGTTTTCGCATGTTCTTTTTGTTCCTCTATTGATCTAATCCACAATGGAACGGATAAACCCCCATGTTATCCGTTCTCAGTAGGCTAGATAGTCGGTTCTGTACTTGTGATATGCTGTGGCTATTCGATATAGCCATCATAAATAATCATTGTGCGAAGACCTTTAATCTCATGGTTCATTGATTTGAATACAAGATGGTCAAAAATAGCCAATGCTTGGTCTATTGTTTCAATATCAACGCTCCAATAGAGGGTATCCCATTCAAGATCATTTAATCCTTGTTTGATTACTGCACTTTCACATGGCGGATTGTCCTTAAACTCGGCTATAAATTCATCGTCATCTATACCCGGATTTACGCCTTTTGTTTTCCAATTGCTTGCACGGTAGATATGAAATTCCATAGTTAATCCTTAGTACTTGTAGCAATAGCCTTTCGGCTATAGGCGTTCAGTGTGATAGACTAGGGTTTCATAAACCGATTCGCCTAGGAATTTCTTGAGTTTAGCCGCTTGTGTCACACAAGCATTGTATGTGCGTTCAGCCTTGCGACTATCGGTATCATAGCCATAATCCCCGGCCCAATCCTCGAACGATTGCCCATCAATACCGCTAGAGTCAGATGCTAAGCAGTCTAACACGCTGCCAGCATCAGGATCACCACTTAAACCTAATCCCATGCTGAAATAGGTTGTAAACTGTTTGCGCTTGCCGTCAATGCGAGCAGTCAATACAACCTTGTAATGGTTCATACGATGACCATCGTCTTGCATGTTTGGATTGCTATCCACATACTCAGACTCAATTTTGATGCGATACCAGTTAATAAACTGCTTCATTGTGGTTTCTTCTCGTGCGTTCATGTTCTCTATTCTCCTCTTTAGATAATCGTTATTGTTTGCTGTTGAAAACTGCTAACCGTTCAAAATTGCGCTTGATCTGATATTCCAGACTCGCCTTAAACCCATGTCCATCCTTCGGAAGATAGACAGACTCGCCTAACACGTCCAATAACACGCGCCAACATTCGCCTATGGTTCCAGTGTATAGGTGGTTTATGGCTGTGGTTAAACCCTCTTTTTCATCAACATAGTATAGTTGGAGCTGCCACCATTCATATGAGCCTTGCAATTTCAACCATTCACCCGGTAGATCATAACGTTTATTGACCTGTTCTACTGCTGCGAGAACACGCTTATAACTTGCACGTTGCGCCATGATTCAATACTCCTCTATAGATCATAAATTAATCACAAAATAGGCAGTACAAGCGCGAGTCTGGTACTGCCGATATGAGATTAATAATACTTATACATTTCGTTGTACTGTCTGTTTTCCCATGCGCGAACTAACCCATGTGCTTTAAAAATATCCTGCTCGATCAATTTCATTTGATGAATGTAATGGTAGTCTACACCTATCCATTTTTTACCAAATGAACAATTGTGCAGATGCATAAACATATTACTACCAGAGTCAATATGCGCTAACTTTGCGAGTTTACGCATACGTTCAACCTTGGCATACCGCAATGCTTCGGCCCTATCCATATAAGCATTGTAAAGCGCGCTTATTTCTTCAATTGTACGCATGATTCTAAACTCCTGTTATGATCGCCCTATTCCCACAATTCAACCTATAAACCCTTGCGAGTGTATAGGCTGTATTTTGCTAATAGTGCATAGTCGAATATGTGTTTATTGATCTACAACTAACATTTCAATTGCATAGTTATGAATGATGATAACTGCCGAAGTGTACACAATGCCACGATTCAACATACGCTTGTACATTGCTTGCAATTCCTTAACCTTACTACTGCATTGTTCGTTGTAATCATCGTCGGAAGGATCAACGCGGTATTCATGAAATGTCCGTGCAATCATATGGTTATTTCGTTTCGCCATGAGATTCATAGACTGCCGAATAATACTTGCACGTTTGATTAATGCACCTAGATCACCAGCATGATACACTGCCGAAATGTTCCGATTGTCTATTACTTCTATTTGTTGCGCCATGTTCTTATACTCCTGTTAGGGTAGGGCGATAAACTGAATAATTTCCCCGTGCAATTTTACGCGCAGCATAGCCTTTCGGGAATTTGTATCCATTTAAGGCACGGTTTAAATCTTCCCATAAATTGCTTTTAAAAAAGTCATGACGATGACTGTATGAGTAATAAGCCTCTACTCGCATATCTTTCGGCATAACCTTAAAAACTTCTTGATCCGCTGCTACAATGTCCATAACATCATAATTGCCCATATTAACACGCCATGACTTTAATAGTCTCATTGCCCGGTATGCTTGTTTATATTGCTCTTTAATGCCCATAATCCCTATTACTCCTCTAATTCCCTATAATCACACTATGCGACATATAAACACCATATGCTTATATGTCCTAAGTGAGGTTATGCGCTTTAGTATTTGATTATTGATCCGATTAGAGACTCACATGATAGTATCCTTATAGCTATTTGTGGCTATGTTTAGTCTTATTTTGCGTACAGGGGGTTAGTTGACTCATTCTTTCCCCCTGTACTTATCCCACATTATCCCACTTTATCCAACATCCTCGCTTAACTTGCTACAGCCAACGGACGAATAATGGCGCGTTCTTTGATTCTGATTTGTATGTCTACTAAGACACTGGCATACAGATTATCCGTATGATATTGTTCCAAGATAATCTTAGCTGCGCGCAATTCCGCTAGGGTAGCGCCCTGAATAATGGTGATTTGTTCCTTAACGGTTATATCGTCTTCCCCTAATAACGCCCTACCGATAATGATTACTGTTGTGCTAGGCATTATTTTTTACCCCCTAGTTTGGCGATAATCTTTGCTAAGTCTGTTTTGCTGATTTGTGCCGGGGTAATAGTTGTTTGTTGTGTCATGGTAACGTGTGCTCCTCTATATATACATATTCGGCTATGTGTCGGAATTCCGACGCCTGTATAGTGATCGCTATACTACTTAGGGCTGTATGTATGTGTGTATGTGTGTGTACAGCCCTATATACTGTAGTGATCTACTGTATTGTGTATGCACCTATATGATGCATGTATATACACATGTGTATGTGTAGTGTGTGTCTATATAGTTGTGTGTATAGGCTGTATGTCGCCTATGTATTGTCTGTTATGTGTGTATGGCGATAGTCTTAGATAGTCTAGATACTAACTAGTATTGTCGAGTCTGGTTATCGCCTATGTATATCCATTGTATCGGCTAGCCTACTGTCTCTATGTACTTTGTAGCTAGTTGTATGGTGCTTGGATGGTTGTTAAGTTTCGCGTCAGTGGTTTTTCCACTGCCCTAACTATACCACGAATTGAGGTAAAAAGCATTAATTAGTATAGAGGTTTTATTGACGTTTTCTCGTAAAAGCATTAATTTTCCTATAGGGGTTTACAACCTATTTTGACTATGACAGTATTTGAGGTTTACGTACTGATAATCTGTCTTATCATGAGTAATTTCGTTCGGATGTACAGTCTAGGGCATCGCCAGTATATCGCCCGTGCTATCGGCAGCACCACCGGCAGGATACACCGGTGTACAGTCAATCGTGAGCGAGCGTAGCAGACGTGTGAGCGTAGTATCCGTAAGTCGTGTACCCCATATATAGTTCATTCCTTCCAAAAGGGAAGCTGGCGCTAATGTCATATCGCTCGAACAGGGATAGGGAGGGGTAAAACGGTTTTAGGTGGATAGTCTAAGAGTTGGTATAATTCACTCATTCAGAATTAAAGGAGCAAGTAATGAAAGCTAAAAAGGGATTTGAATGGGCTACAAAGATATACACGTTCAATGGGATTGTTTCTGCGATTAGTGGGGGTGAATTTATTTTAGTGCCGGTTCCTGAAGTACCAGTAGTAATAAAAGTGGAGGCATTGAAGGGTATCGGGGTAGGAGAATTAGTGGCAGGTGATCTCGTGAGGGTTACGGGAAATGTGGTTGGTATACAGAAGCCCCATCGCGGGGAAGCGAATCCAGAAAGAAGGCAAGTCAGGGTTCTTGGGCATTATATTACAAGAGCCTTGGAGTCTAAGAAATGGGGTACGAATATAAAAGAAGAAATAAGGAGTGATTTTCAGAAAATCTACGATGATGTAGTGAAAATCAAATTTAATAACGGGACGCTTGAGTAGCCAAAATTTGGCAATTGACAACATCGGAGTATTCATTATTCCGATTTCCACTTTTACAGAAAGGGTGTTAAAATAAGACAGAGTTGGTTCTGTAAAACATGGAGAGTAAAATGAGCCAAAAACACCGCGCTATAAAAAACAGTCGTTTATATGATCGCTTCATGGCTAATATCGCTAATCACGACGAGCGAGCCTTATATTTAGGTTCGGATGCTATTGTAATAGATGCCAACCCAGTACGCGATTATCTCTGGCATCAATCTGATGGCAAGCAGTTTTCTACTGAGTGTGTGTTACCACCGTTTGAGACAACATTTGTAGAGTTCTTACTACCTGTCACTGATAGTAAAGAAATGTCGGCAAAAGGATTGCTTTGCGTAAGAGACTTGAAACCGACAGATGGTGAATACACATTTTATATTCACTTCGTAGATGATTTTGGTTGGATGGGGTTTAAGAATTACTGGATAATGAAAACCGATGAACTAGGGCGTTTAATTAATGGTGAAGGTGGGTTTGTCCATTCGGTTAATTGTTCAGATGAATTGCTTGAATGGGGATTCCAGTCACTAGTATCGGTAGCATTAATGACATTTGCCCTGCTACACTGCAAGAATGTTACATTATCTCCTGTTGAGCCAAACTTAAATCATTCACGTATTTTTATGGATTTCTACGGTATCCCACTAACCACCTACAGAACACTAGCAATCAGACCAATGGGCAAGAATTATGACACCCACAAACTAACCCCTTATCAAGGTTTAATGCCATTACATTTACGGAGGGGGCATTTTGTAACATACACCGAGGATTATCCAGCATTTGGGAAACCTTGGGGTATTGGAACTTTTTGGAAAGAGGCTACTCTAGTCGGGGAATCTAAGAATGGTACGGTGATTAAGGACTATAAAGTTGTGCCAGAGTAGAACCCTTCAATTCCGCAGATTTGATAGGGGTAAAATTGAGGGGTCTACTTGAGGTAGACAACTACCCTCTATGGGGAAATGGGCATATAATAGGGGATAGAGTAGAAAGGGGGTACAGTGATGTTAGATGTGATACGTAAGTTTATTATGACTGAATGGGCGGAGTCGGGGCATATGGCAACGATGAAAGAATTAGAAGTGTTCTTTGATACGACTAATGAAGAGTACATTACACAACAAGAACTTCAAGCGTTAATTGACGAATACGATTTGGGGGCAACAGTGTTTACAGATTACGAGGGTACAAGCCGTGTATCCAGTTGATGCAGAGTTTACAACGTTACTGTGTCTCATGATGGGGGTATTGATCCCGGTGATGGTTGTGATGCGAGTTGTAGCGGATGGGATACTGAATTGGCAGGCGAAACGGAAGGCAAATCGGTACATCAAACGGGTATTAGGAGAGGAATAATTGATTAACTTGAACATTTTGGAGCACCTAGAAGGTATATCAGACGAAGACGAGGTGTATGCTATATTTGCTGCTGCTACAAACGCACAGGAACTAATAGATAAAATAAGATGGGCAACAATCGACGGGTTAATCAGAAGAGGAATTCTTTGCGAAGTGGCGTTGCCTTACAGGTCAAAAAACAGGGAAACGGAAATAAGACTAGTCTCGGATGTGACAAACGCAAAGCAAAGCACCAATAGGATTTAGTTTTTGCAGCAGAAATACAGAACCGACTATGCATAAAGGAGGACAATAATGGACAAAGCAGATGTGACACGGCGACCTTACAGCATTCACGTACCGCCAAAACCGGAGGCAGTGGGGCAACCAGTCGTGTACAAGGCAACATTGGGGCAGATCAACGCGGCTCGGCGGCGTAACGCGCTGAAACAGGTGCGTGAACTGATCCGGGAGTTCCAATTTACGTTGGACGAGATCGAACGGGGTGAATAAAAAAAGGAGGATTAATGTTTTACAAAATTGTGACGAAAAATCCGGCAATGAATGGGACATTGGCAGAGGAAAAGAAGCGCGAAATGCTTAAAGACACTGAATACGTGCAGGTGATGTTCAACTTTCACGGGATGCGCGAGTATGCGTGGTATCCGCGAACACAGTTGCAACCTACTGAGCCACCTGATGCATGGTTCGGGGAGCCTGTGAAGTAGAACTAAAAACCCACCTGAGAATCAAAAACACTCCATTGCGGAGTGTTTTCTTTTTGCTGCGACTATGCGCTTCCGATGTTGTTTGAATTCGCGGATCGGTGGCGAATGCAGGGCATAGGAATTAAAGGGCTTATGCCCACGAGGTTGTCATGTTAAGTTGCTTCATGTACGGAGAGGTGGTGTCCCACATTGACAGGCGCGACCCGTCCATCCTACTTGAATGACTCTCCATGTGGAGATGGGCGGTAACGATCCGCGTTTGGCGTGGGGGTTATGACCCTACCCACGTCCGTGTTCCTTACACTACATCCCCATGTGTTCAATCATTTTGCGTTATCGTATTCGGGTTTCACGACTTACCGCAATGGATGAACAACTCCCACCGGCCTGAAATTTCTGTACGGTCTTTCCTGTGTCTAGAACACGGGCGACTAATCGGGGGATTTACAGGCTTATCCCTGAAGCAAGGACAGGATTCGAACCTGTGGTACTTCTACACGGATTTTAAGTCCGTTGCCTTAAACCGAGCCGTATGTCAATGACATTCTGGCTACTACTCAGCCACCTTGCTATCCGTCCATGCCTACCGTGAGGAGTCGAACCTACGATTTACTTCTCCACCAACATGCGGTGGTCACTCTCCCGTTGAGTTATTGAAGGCATGTATGTGGCGCAGATGGGATTTGAACCCACAACCCTCAACGGCTGAACCGCTGATGCTCTACCCTTGAGCTACTCCGCCGTAAAAACAGATAAGCAGGAAATAATTTGGATACCGAGATTGAGGACTGCTTATCTGCCTTTAGCGCTGTTAGGGGAGTTGCACACCCATACTGCTGAAGGGTCTTAGATACTCGTCAGTATCAACCTACCCGGTGTCACCACTTCAGAAGTCCTCTCGGACAGCTATACACGGGTCGGGGGCTTGCGCCCCCTTTGATATGGTCAGTAGCGTTAGTCCAAATATTGACCTCTCACTAAATTGACCCTTGCTTATAGCATAGAGCACAATATTCAATCTTGTCAACTATGTAACAGAACCAACTCTGTGTTATAATAAGAGAGTAAATCAAATCCTCGCACTGACGCGAATCAGTCGAGGAACGAGTAACCAAAGGAGTGATTACTGTGAACAATATTACACCTGAATTGGAAGTTTGGAAACCTGTTGTTGGGTTTGAAAGTTGGTACGAAATATCCAATCTTGGGCGTGTTAAGCGTTTAAGAACGTTTAGCAATATAAACGCACCAAAGATGTTAAAGATTTGCTTAAACAATCATGGTTACGAGCAAGTTATGCTCAACAAAGAGGGGCATAAGAAATTATGTCTTGTCCACCGATTAATATCCGTAGCATTTCTTGGTCAACCTCCCACTGCGAAGCATCAGATCAACCATAAAAATGGTGTCAAGTATGATAACCGTCTAGAGAACCTAGAATGGTGTACTGCCTCAGAGAATATACGCCACGCTTACAGAACTGGATTAATTAAAAAAGGGTGCGTATCGTTGGAAACAAAGAGGGAAGTGCTCCTTCTTCTGAAACAAACACCTCGTTTAGACATGGTTGAAATTGCTCAGCGGTGTGGAGTTGGCATTTATATAGTTGAAGCGGTAGCAGGCAAGAGACATAGAGAGGATATTTGGTACAATGGCTTTAAAAAAGTCGATATTTACGAGCACCTTAGTAGATGGGCACGTATTCAACCAAACGATGTCGAAGCAATAAAACAACTCCTAAGTGAAGGCAAGTTGTATCAATATGAAATTGCTGATAAATTCGGTGTCGATCCTGCTGTTATTACTCGTATTAAAAAGGGAACATATTACGGACGCACGGTAATCAAGTCTAAATAAAATCTCTAAAGCATATTCGGCTCTGTCAAGTCCTTGACTTTGCCGACATTTTTACTTTACGCTTCGGTAGGAGCAGAAATGATTCTGCTTACTAGAGAGGACATTGTAACGTGACACGGTGGGGAGTACGGCGGCAGCGGCAGTCGCAAATGGGTATCAGCAACAGTTACTACGTCGATCAGACGGGTGGTAATGATGCGTCTGATGGTCGTTCCCCTGATACAGCATGGAAAACGTTATCCAAGGTCAACGAGTCGCCCATCTCAGGGCGTTTACTATTCAAGCGCGGCGAGACATGGACGAGTACCGATCAATATGCGCTGGTTCTGAATGCGAGTAACCTAGTAGTGGGTGCATATGGGACCGGAAATGATCCAATTATCGTAGGTTCCTCCTCTGTTGCGGAGGCGTTTTGTGTTCACGCAGCGGGAGATAATATTACGATTAGCGACCTCAAGTTGACCACTGCTAAAAAGGGGGGTGTAAAGATGGCGGGGTTGAACGTAATGGTTCACGACTGCGAGATCACAGGCTGTGGGGCAGGATGTCAGGTTGAAGGGGCGAATGCGCGTATTTACAACAACACTATTCATCATCTCACTATTGTTTTAAACACACCTAGCCCAACCAATGATGATTACGGGGCTGTTGGGGTTTGGCTTTACGAAGGGTCTGATGGCACACGAATTTATAATAATGATTTTAGGTACTGTCTTGCACCGACCATTGACTTTGGGTTGGATGGGGGTGCGGTTGAAGTCTATGGCTCGGTTAGTAATGTTCGGGTTTATAACAACTTCGCTTATCAGTGTTTAGGGTTTACCGAGTTCGGCGCACCACCGGACAGTGGGGATATTGTTTCCGACTTTTTGGTTTACAACAACGTTGTCAGCGAATGTCCTTGGTTGGGGCTTTTCAATACCGAAGGCTCTATTAATGCAATTATAGTGGACGGGGTTCAATACTTAAATAATACGGTAACTTCCGCCGCCGCACATGTGCTCTCGTTTTCCACAACAGCCGCACCCGCAGGCACGGATTTAATTCTACGCAATAATATTTTCAACGGTTTTGCTGACCTGAGTTACAACGGCAATGGGGATTTGTATACTCACGAATATAACATCTACACCGGGGCAGGGGGCGCAACGCTTGGTACAGGCGAGATCATCAACACTGATCCCCGTTTGGCGGCGGCGGCATTTGTCGATATGACGTTCGATGCAGGCTATGCATGGGAAGCCAACGGTAACTATCCGGGCGATCAAGGATTAGATAGTATCTCGGCGGCTAAATTTGAGTTGAATGCCAATGCCGCCCTTAATGGTTCAGTTTATGGGGTGCGCGTAACCATCAACGGAACAACACAGTTCAATGGGACAAAAAATACTGTCTTGCCTGATGATGTGCGTGAATTGTGGATTGAATTCTGGTTCGACCCTAACTCAATGGTCATGTCACCGGGCGATTTCTTTTTGCTCACGGCGGGTGTGTTAGGGGGCGCTCCTTGGCAGGTGTGGGGAATTACCATCGACGCATGGGATAGCCCGTATCGTGCCTATTTGTCTGCTATGCAGGACGGAGGGACAGCGGTAACAAATACCCGCACCCTAACGGATGCCCCTCATCGAATACGGTTGCATCTGGTTCGTGCATCTACTGCAATTGCGGCGGATGGCACAGCAACATGGTATTTTGACAATATGACAACCCCCGTTGTTTCAATGACGACTATTGATAACTACGACATATTCCCCAATATGCTCTCGCTGCAATTTGGGCAGTTGTACTCAGAGACTTTTGCAGCAGCAGGCGGTGTTTATTTTATGGATGAGTACCGCGCTTCCATCTCACCCACTCTTGGAACCAATATCGCAGACGACTTCCAATTGCTGGGAGGGTCGCCTTGCATCGGGGCAGGGGTTGATGTGGGGTTAACAACGGATTACGCTGGGGCAGAGATGAACACTCCCCCAGATATTGGCGCGTATCGGTATCCATAAGGAGTATAAAAACGTGATTCAGCATTCTTATGCGACGGTGACAATTTCAGGAACAAGTGGTACGGCTGTAACTCGTGATGTAATCAGTGGTGTTGTGGACGGCATTTATACGGATTACGATCCTGATGCTCCCGCAACGGTTGACTTGCTTGTTAAGGAAGCTAATAACCCTTATCCGCAAACTATTTACAGCAAAGCGGATTATCGGACGGACGGTTGGGTTTATCCTCGTAAAGCATTGGTAGCAGGTGCGGATGGCTCGGCACTTTCAGGACCCGTTGATTTTTACAACGTGAACGACAAAATTAGGGTCACTGTTAGTCAGGCGACCAATGGACAGGTTTTCGTAGCGGATATTCAATGGGACGATATGAGATAACCATTAGCATTTGACTTTTGGGACAATTTTACTTTAGGCTTTTGCAGAACCGACTATGTGTTTAAAGGAGAACGAGATGGATTTCGAAATGAAGAGTCCGGCAGAACTGGACGAGATGACCTATGACGAACTGTTGGCTGAAAGTTTGGCGGCAGGCCGTGAAGTGGATGCACTGCGGGAATACCGCCGTGATCTGAAGGCGCGGTACAGCCTGAAACAACAGGTGCAGGACGTTAGCGCGAAATTCGGTGCTGAGTTGACCGAAGAACAGGTGCAGAAGATCAATGCGATTGTCAATGCACCCCGCCTGAGCATTAATACGGAGGTACAGAAATAATGGCATCAGTAATTTACAACAACGGCAAGAAGTACCTGAGCAACGGGTCGATTGATTGGGACACCGATGCCATGTACTGCATGTTGGTGACTTCCTCATACACTCCCAACATTGACACCGACGACTTCCAAAACGATGTCACAAATGAGGTAGCGAACGGCAACGGGTACACCACAGGTGGGGTGGCCTTGGCTTCGCTAACGGACGCGATTGATACGACAGCCGATGAAGCACGGTTGGATGCGGCAGATGCGAGTTGGACGAGTGCCACTTTCACGGCGCGTGGGGCAGTCATCTACAAAAAGCGCGGTGGTGCGGCAACGGCAGACGAACTTCTTTGCTACATCGACTTTGCGGCGGATAAGTCGTGCAGCAATGGCACATTCACGATCCAGTGGAACAGCGAAGGTATCATTAACCTGAACTAATCGTAATAGGGTATATAGTTAGGACGGACACCGAATGTATACCGTAAATTGCGAGGCAGGTAATATGAAAATTAAACTGGTCGTCATTGGAATCGCAGTGCTGTTAATTGTGGCTATTGTCTTGTTGGCGGCGGCCTATCCCGATGCGTTGATTTGGAATATGCGCTGCGTTGGCTCGGCATTTTGTGCATGAGGTCTAGTTATGCTTGCATGGTACATCGTTCCTTACCGCAGAGGCCCTAATCAGGTGCAGGCTATTGGTCTGTTTACACCTGTAAAGGAGCAAGAGGCGCTTATAGCCACGCTCGAATCTGAGTGCTATAAAGTGCAGTCTGCGGTAGTGCTTACCGACAAAGAGTTTGAATCCTACAAAGAGGCGGCGGCAAAAAACGGTGGTCGGCTAAACTTTGTAGATGGGCGTAATCAGTTGCTTGACGACATTAAATCTGATGCGGCGTTGATAGTCTATGAGTACATCAGGGCGCGGCGTTACTGTGCTATGCGAGATTACATTCGCGTCTATACTGAAGATTCCACATGGAACGAAGTAGAACTCTTAGGCGGCGTGGCGGTGGTGCGTGTGGATGCACCGGCAGAGACTATCGCACTTATTGACACCGACCCTGAGTTTTTTAAACTACCGACTAAAGCTGCTGACGTACCGCTGAATGTCACCACTAAAGAAGGCGATGCGATTCTCATCAAGTTAAAAGAACTCGGTTACTCGCAAGAGGAATTACAGCAGCAGTTGCCGGACGTAAAACAGGCCACGTTGGTGGATGTGCTCAAATTTGCAGCACAGCGGCGCATTGAAACAAACTACGACAAAATCACAGATGCAATTGTGTATGACGGTGATGCGATTCCTGTCAAGCTGCTAGAGAACAACGTCCATCCGATTGATGCGCTGTTGAGCAAGGCAGCGCGATAATGGCCTTTCCAACCGTTACCACTGTCCTTGACAACTTTAACCGCGCCAACGGTGGATTGGGTGCGAATTGGGCAAAGGTTAGTACAGGTGACGCTGATCCCACTATTAGCTCAAACCGGGCAACTATCGGCGGGGGCACGTATGCCACTGCCTATTGGACACCTGCTACATTTGGTCCCGATAGTGAAGTGCGATTTACCGTTTATTCGGGTGGTGGTGGTACAAACGTATGGCCTGGTGTCCGCATCCAATCCCCGAATACATCAGGGGTAGACGGGTACTTCTTTTGGTGGGAGGGGGGCGGTAGTTCTGATTGTTTTCTGTACCGCAAAGACAATGACGTAGATACCGAGTTAGGCGCGCATTTTGCGTGTGGCATTACCCCCGGCACTGACCAAATCGGCTTAGAGATGATTGGTACGTCACTCAAAGCCTACAAATACACATCAAGCACATGGTCAAATGTTGCAACCCGCACCGATGGCACTTACACCGGGGCAGGGTATATCTCTCTTGGTGTTCAAGGTGCGACCATTGATGACTTCATCGGTGGCACTGTAACGTCAGGGAGCGTTAATGTCACTGTAACCCCCTCCGTAATCTCATTGGTTACGAGTATCCCCGCATCGGGGCAAGTGGGAACGGCAGTTGTAGCCCCTGCGGTAGTAAGTTTGGCGACTAGTCTACCCACTGCAACACAGGTTGGCACGGCGGTTATTGCACCAGCGGTGGTATCTCTTGTCGGGAGTATCCCCACCTCAACTGTTCGATCTGACCAAAATCTTGCGATTGCGGCACTCAGTCTTGTTGGTTCACTACCTGCTCCAACCCTATCAGGAAGTGCGCTGTATGCACCTGCCGTTGTCAGTTTAGTGGTTTCTATTCCCACACTTACGATTAGCGGCAATGCATTGTTTGCGGCATCGGTGCTGAGTTTAGTGGGAAATATGTTAGCCCCCACTTTCGTACAGGACATGAACTTTGCAGTAGCCGCTTTGTCCTTGGTCGGGGCACTGCCTGCACCAACACTTATTGGTACAGCGCTGATCACCCCCGCAGTCGTTTCTCTTGCTGCTTCTGTCCAGACTCCAACTTACAGAGTGGATATGAACTTCGACACAGGTGCAATATCATTAGTGGGTAGCATTCCCGCACCTGTAATAGTGGGTACAGCGGTCATTACGCCAAGTGTTGTGTCATTGGTGGTTAGCATTCCCACCGCAACAGCGGGAGCCAATACGGTGGTTAGCCCTTCGACCATTGATTTGGTAGGGTCAATTCCATCTTCTACAGTGGTTGGAACGGCAGTATTTACAGCATCAGTTATCAGTCTTGTGGGTAGTATTCCAACCCCCACTTTGACCGGAACGGCGGTTATCACACCTTCTGTAATCAGTTTGATGTTGAGTATTCCAACTTCTGCGGTCAACCTTTCCCCAACGATTGCCCCATCTGTTTTAAGCCTTGTGGGAAGCATCCTTGCACCGTCGATCAGCGGAAATGCGGCTTTTGCCGCCTCAGTGGTACAACTGCTGGTTAATTTACTTGATCCTGATGTCAGTGCCGGTGGGTCAGTGACGGTAACACCTTCCGTTGTAGGATTGATCGCAAGTATTCCAAACCCAACCCTCAGTGGCAACGTCCTATTCACTGCTGCTGTGGTATCACTTGTTGGAAGTGTCCTTGCACCTACTATATTCACAGCGGGAAACATTACGGTTACACCGGATGCTCTTGGTGGTATCCTAAGCGCGTTGTCTCCAACCATTAGCGGCAATAGTCTTTTTGCCGCGTCGGTGATTTCACTGCTTGGTTCACTGCCTGAACCCTCTATACAAGGAAGCGGTCTTGTAAGCCCCTCTGCACTCTCCCTCGTGGGCAGTGTGCTTGCACCAACGACATTCGGGGCAGGGGTTGTTACGCCAACACCGATTAGTTTAGTAGGCAGCATTCTTGCGCCAACGGTGGATGGGAACACCTCTGTAACCCACAGCGCGGGGACAATTTCATTGGTTGCAACGGTGTTGAGTGTGGTTATCCCCGGCACAGAATTGACCGTCAACGCAGATGTTATTGTGCTCACACTGAGCATCCCTGAACCGTTCGTGGGGCTTAACCGCACTATCTCAGCGGGGGTATTGTCGCTTATTGGAAGCGTGAATGCACCAATCGTTGACATCCTGCCGTATTGGGATTTGTACGCAGCATGGATTAAAGAGGGTAGACCTGCGTATCTGATGTATCAGCAGGTGGTCTATGAAGAATTTGGCAACAATGGCGTTCAGTTCGTGCGCGTGGCGCGTGGGGCAAACCCTGAACATGCCGATGTCAGTCACCGTTGGGATGGATTATATGGCCCGTATGGGCGTTTATGGAGAAGACCACTATGAGAATTGAACCCGGACATGCGGATTATGATCGGTTGAACATGGCTTGGGAAGGGCAGGGTAAACCCGCACGGTTTAGTTGGGGCGGCAGGGACTATCTTGCGATAAGAGATAATGCTATAATGGTTTTTGTCAGAGCCGGTTCTGCATCGGGTTTTGACGACACATACGGCGGATCATCTATTCCAACTAGGTAACAATGCGTAGAGAACTCTATAAACTCACTAAGGCGGATCGTGATATATTCGAAAGAACGCCTGAAAACCCCAACTTGTTTACCAATTGGTATTTTAGAGGGCCGAACTCAGGTACTTTTGCTACTCCGACCACGACAGATGAACGCTACAAGGCGCTTTACAAAGCGCTGATGAAGCGCTGGCTTAAACTCGATAAGCCTGTTAAGTTCGATTTCGCTTATAACTACGATGAAGTGCCTCTCACCCCTTTTAAGGCGGTTACGGGGCAAATCTTCATGCGTGGACTGGCAATGCCTACTGTTTCCTCTCCGGTTTATGCTAAGTTTATCCCGAACCAAAAACTACCTAACTTCCAAGTAAATCACGGGTTCTGGTTGCAGGACTGGCAAATCGACATCATGAAACTAAAACAAACCAGCAAAGTGCTTATTGGCGGTTATGGAAGTTCGAAAACATCAATTAGTATGATTGAAATGCTCATCAACATGGCGATACTCCCCGGCTTTAGGGGGTTCTGCATTGCTCCTGTGTCTATGCAGTCCACCGCTGTTTATGATGGTATGTTGCAAAAAATGGAAGGAACACTGTACGAGCAGAACTTTCTTTACCGCAACATCCGTAAACAACCTCAAGAGTTGGGTTGTCGGAATGATTTTACAGGGGAAACATCAGTTAAGTTTTACTCGGTACGCGATGACCCTGACAAGATTAAGAACCTTGAGGGTGATATGGCGCATATCGACCAAGCTGAACAATTGCCGGACATTCCGAAGGTTCGAGGTAACATTTCCTCCCGTCTGCGTGGCAACTATCAAGGGCGTGACCGCTTGGGTCTGATTTACTACATCGCCAATCCGAACGACAACCCGCAATTGTGGGATTTAGCAGATGGGGCAGAGCAGGATAGCGATAACACGGTATTCAAGCAGATGGCGAGTTACGACAATTGGGCGCTCACTGAGGCACAAATTCGCAAGTTTGAACGTGATGTAGGCGCAACTGAGAACGAACGCAACTCCAATTTGTTCGGGTTCCGTCCCGTAGGGGATGGAAAGCAGTTTTCAGGGGATAGCATTAAGAAATGTCTGTCTGCATCGCTTGATGAGCGTATGAAGAAGGGGCTTGAAGCAAATACGCCGGGGTTTATCAGGAAAGATGCTCCGCGTGTGGGGATTTATCAATGGGAAATCCCGCCTGAGAACGATCATACCTACATTGTTATGGCTGATCCGGGGCAGGACAACCCGCCTCACCGCAACGCAGCGGTTATTGGGGTATGGGATATTACAGGGTTTCCCGGTACACCTGAAGTGCCTGTTCCAGCACAACTCGTCGCATTCCAGTGGGTGTTTAGTAATAATTCACCACTTCCTTGGATGGCTGCTTTTTTTGATTATGTGGAGAGGTATAAAGCGATTGGGCGTTGCGGGTACGATAATACGGGATGGCAATCGAATTATCTCCAATGGGTAGAAACTTTCGCACGAGTTCAATCTACTGGCATGAATATGAACCAGTCGAATAAGTACGGTCATCTTAATTCGGCTAAACAACTCATGAATCGTGGTTATCTAGCTTACCCCACAATTCAAATGCTAACTTCTCAGTTAGCGAAGTACGATCTTCCTGATGACGACATCCCGCAGGATATTGTGGTCATGATTATGCTCACCTGTACGTGGTTAAACCAATACTTCTACCTCAATCAGCGTTCAGATGAACATCAGATTACCATTACCCCCGAACGTCACGCATGGCGCTCAACTCAACGTTCGATTGGTACTCGTCGCTAAATATCGCATATTCGGTTCTGTGATATAATGGGGATAAAAGGAGGGATACCCCGATGCGAAAGTGGATTTTTCTTAAATATTGGTCATTTGTTTTCCGGTTCCAGACGTTTCGTTACAACGCGCGTCTATGGTTGGCTAAGCAGTTGCACCGCTTGGCGGATAGGATTGACCCCGAACGAGGGTTAAAAGACCCGGTGCTCGTTGATAGCCGCCATGCATGGACAGTCGAGGGACGGTCTATATGGCGCTGATGACCTGTGAGGAATTTCGCTATGCGCGTGATCGTTACGCGCTCGATGGATGTTACCAGCGCTGGCCTGCATTGTACGCCAAGAAGAAAGACTTGTGGCAGCAAATTAAAGAAGTGAACCATCAGTTATCGGTGAAACACGCTCAGCACCTTGAGGACGAGAAGAAGGCGCTGTGGTGGAAGTTTCAGGATGTCGCTGGTGAACTGTCAGCGCTGAAGGTGGATGCGAAGGTGCGGTATGCGCGGTTGCATGAGAAAAAGGATGATCCACTGAACAGCAATATTGCAGCATGGGACAATTTGATGTCCGCGCTTGGGCGTGAAAGGAAAGTAGCATGAGCAAACTTAATCCATTCAGTAAGGGGTTTGATCGTAAGACATTTAATGCTGTGGTGAAAGGAATAAAAGATGACTGATAAACAAGGTCATGCTCAAGGTGGGGTTGTTGGTCAGGATGATGTGCAACTATTCCATAAGACAGACAACACACTACCGATGTCTGCCGAAGATCGCAAACGATTGAATGATGCCTTTACGCGCTTTATCGAGGGAGTCAATAAACACGATCAGGAGCGTATCCGTAGATTGCAGCAAGAAGAGATACATGGGGATCACTGACTATAACTCTTATTTTAGTCAGTAATAACGAGGGAGATTATGGATAAGTTTTCACGGTGGCAAGTGGGTAAAATAAATGAAACTTCGGTAATCCCAACTTATGTCTACTTGCTGGACAATAACTTAGTTTCATTTGATTATTGGTGGCGCACGTTGGTTATTGAGATGTACAAGTATTTTGGACTGCTAAAAACACCACTCACTGATAACAATCATTATCATTAGTAATATTTTAAGCCAGACACTAATAAAGAGGAACAACAATGACACCTTCGTTACTCGGTTTAAACTACTCCATCGACCATACCGCCGATGTCATCAAGCGCGATACGTTTCATGATGCCCTTGCACCTGCCTACAGCGTGGCAATGGTGGATGCGCCCAAAGATGCGTTTCGTATCAAGGATACAGCGGTGGCTCATCCTGATACCGTGATTGTCGGGCGCATTTGGGATAGGTTGCAAGGCGGGTTTCATTTGAAGCCCACCGGCAAGGGGGACGAGGATAAAGAGTTCGTGGCCTCCCCTGAGGATGTAGCCAATCAGATGGATGAAACGGGCTTCCGTCTTGGGATTGACGGAAAGACATGGGCATATGTCTTAAACGAGCCGATGGGCAACGGTGATCCCATCAATCTAGACCGTCTTGGCACATGGTACTCCCGTTGGATTGACCGCGCTATCGGGCAGAAGCGGCGGAGTGTCATCTACAATTGGGGAGATCGTGAGCCGGAGATTATGCCGGATGGCATGTGGAATGCGCGTTGGTACGGGCAGTTGCGGCAAATGGCGGTGTATCCTGACCTGTTTATGGTGGGGATGCATCTGTACGGGCCGGATAAGATGACCGACCATCTTCAAGCGTTCTTGAAAACCTGTGACTATCTTCGTATTACTTCGCTCAAGGTACTTATCACTGAGTTCGGCGTGGACACCGATGCAGGCAGCGCCACTAATGGCTATCATTCGCGCGGTTGGACGAGTGAACAGATGGGACAATGGATTGAGTCGCAAATCACAGGCGACCTTTCCCCTTACATCAAAAGTGGGTTGTTGGCAGGGTTATGTTTGTTCACATGGAGTAATCACCCCGAATGGTCAGCGTTCAATATCTCTGAGGATACCGGACTGCAAGGCTATCTACGAGATGCCAAGAAGCGCGGTGTTTTAGATGCCCCTGCCCCAAAGAAAGCAACTCTCACCGTGCCGATTGTGAAACCATTCCCATCCGATTTTGCAACCCGCAGCATCGAAAAGATGATACGCGGCAAGAACCAATCGCAGTTTATTCGCAAGTATCCTTATATTGCGGCGGAACACTTGTGGCCTATGTCCACCGAGGATATACACTGCGACATCATCCCCATAGAAAAACTCCACCCTGAGGAAACAGTCGTCCAAACTATTGTCGGCAAGCAAGGGACATGGCTGCCAATCAAATGTAACGCGATTGAGGGATGGATTTGGGATAGCGAAGTCGTGATTACAGATATTGTACCCAAAGCAGAACCGACTACCCCTATTATACCGATGCTCACCCTGCCCATCAGCGTAGCAAAAGCCCTCCGGCAGTCTCTACTCGATCAAATAGCAGTATTAGATACCTACATACAACAGGAAAAAGTCAGCAATTGAGTAATTGCTGACCAACTTCTGTTCACCCCCTTGACTTTCCCCACATTCTTTTGCTACGTTATAATGCAGAACCGAATATGTGTTTCTGTGGGGTATAAATGCCGCTTGACAATGTTGAACTCGGAACGCTTCCATCTTTTGTAGAGCGTACTTCCTATTCGCCTACGCTGAATGATGACAAGCTGCCCGACAACTTCCCAATTGAACAGTGGAACACACAATCCGCACGGTACAAAGATAACTGGAAATGGTACAGCGGGGATGCGCTTTCTGTAACACGCAAGAATGTGCGTGAAGAATATGAAAGCCAATACCCTCTGCACATTAACAGCTTACGCGCGATTGTGGAGAAACACGCAGCGGTCTTGTTCGGTGAAGTACCGGATAGCCCTGCCCCACTGGTCAAAACAGTGGTACGCCCCAAGAAACGGTTCGATGGTAAAGAGGTTAAGGAAGACACCAAGAACCTCGCGCTGATTTGCGAAAACGTCATCAATGAAGTGTGGACGCGATCCGGTGGACGAGCCATGCAGTTGGAAAACGGCATGTACTCACAGTTCTTGGGCGGGTCGGTGTTTCAAATCACCTACCAACCGCGCCGTGTTGACTTGACTATCCCGTTGGTGATTAGCAACCCACGTCCCGACCACTTCCTACCGGAATGGTCAAATGAGGATTACTGGTCACTGCTGCGGGGAACCACTATGTATGAAATCCCTGCCCCTACTGCAAAGTTGCAATATGGGATTGGAGATGGACAACCCGGACAAACTGCCGTGTACATCCGTACCGAAACCGCTACGGAATTATCCGAAACGGTAGAGGGACAGACCATTGATTTTGCAGGGAAAACTACCGATCAGAAGTCCGCAACGCACAAATTTGGTTTTGTGCCTGCTGTCTACATCCCTCACAAGCGTGTGGGGTCGAAGTACGGTGTAGGACACGTCGAAGATGTGGCAGCGCTGTTGAAAGAGTTCAACGCGGTATTTGCGGCACTAGATACAGCCGCACTCAACACGGTTGACCGTGAAACGTTTGTGAGCAATGTTCCCGGTACAACCCTGAGCAAACTCACTTCTCCGGTCACAGGGAAAGAGTTTACCAGTTTAGGGACAACGCCTCCTGCGAGTGGTTCAAAGGATGCACCCAAGGCGTGGCAGGAAGATGCACCAGTGGTTTCGCCCTCGATGGCTGAAACAGGGGATCGGGTGTGGCGGCAAATACTGCGTGATACCAACTTATCCGGCATTCCCTTTGGTGAGGATGAAGGTTCACAACGTTCAGGGCAAACCTTAGCCCTTCGCATGTGGCCTATCCTGTCTCACACACGTGGGGAGCGCACCCATTGGAACGATGGACTGACCCGTATAGGGTGGTACATCCTCAAGATGGTGAAGCAGATCATGAAGGATAACGCGGCACTTGCAGCAACACTCAGGGCGCTCGGTATCGACATCCCGGATGACTTTGAAAGCCTATTGGATATTTCTACCGAATGGTCGCCTCAAATCCCGCAGGATCGCGCTCAGTTGGTACTCGAAACCACGCAGTTGGTGCAAACGAATGTGCGGAGCAAGCGTGAGGCTATTGGCAAGTTAGGGGATGTCCGCGATCTTGAGGCCGAACTGAACGAACTAAAAGAAGAAGCAAAACAAGCTGCTGAATTGGCTGCTCAGCAGAAACCACCGCCCTTTGGGGGTGATAAACCCTCGAAGCCTAACGGTACATTATCAAATGAATCTGCCGCATCAGCCAACGGCAGTAAAGTTTCTGTGGAATAAAAGGAGATAGACGAAAATGTTAGATGGACAGCAAACAGATGGCGGTACTGTAGCAGGTGTAACAACCCCTACTCCTACCCCGAATGTAACTGACACCACCGATTGGAAAGTCCAAGCTGAGACTTGGCAATCACGTTACAACGGTCAGCAGACCGCTATGAACAAGAAGTCTGAAGAAGTCAAGACGTGGCAGCAAAAGTATGCCGAATTACAGGCAGAGCACGAAGGCTTCAAAGGAACAAAAGATACTGAACTGACCGATTTGCAAAAGAGGCATCAGACATTAGAACAGCAGTTGGCAGAGCTATCAAAGAAGACTGCACAGTATGAGCGCCAAGACACAATCCGAAGCCTCATTCACAGCACCTTCCCCGACCTCGCGCCGGAGTTTGAATCTGACCCGATTTATCGGCAAGGTATTCTCTCTGCTGCTGAACAAATGGACGAAGCGGCTTTAAAGGAGTCGTTGACTAAATCGTTAGAACTTAAAAAGGGACAACGTGCGGCGGCGGCGACAGCGGCGGTCAGTGGTGCAAGCTCTGCTGCACCAAACAGCGGGACTTCAGGGCTAGGAAATGCCACAGAAGCGCAGATCAATGAGCAAATTGGGAAGTTGCCTTTATCCGAACTTGGCACACCTAAGCACCAAACGCTCATGCAGCAGTTGCGCGAGGCACGGAAACGAAATCAAGCATAAGAGCTGGCTTTTTTACAGAGCCGGTTCTCTATCTGTAAAGGAATAACAGGAAATGGCAACCGGAGATTTTGATAGTTTCTATAGTTCCTCCCCTTGGGGGAACATTTCGACCAACAGCAAGGTGTATTACGAAGCCATGTTGCAGGCGCTTTACTACCAGCAACATTACATCTACGGACGCTTCGTAGACACACAGTTCAACTTGGGTGATGTAACTTCCCCAACGATGCAGTTGAATCAATTGATTGAGCCGCACGCAAATTTTGATGCCATTGGTAACACGCAGTTGTGGATGGCTTCAAGTCGTTTGGATAGTTCGAGCCGACAGATCACCTTCAACCGTTATGCTGGCAAGTTAGCCCTGCATGAGTTTAATAAACTTGTCACCTACTGGAAAGGCGACAATGATGCGGGGTTGGAGCGTATTGTGCAGACCGCATTGGGCGGAATGCAGACGAAGGTGCTTGAGAAGTTGGCACGCAATGCGTACCTTGCTCATGCGCGGAAGTTCATTGGTGATGGGTCACTGAGTGGTTTTAATCAAATTGATGCCACTAAGGTAATGACCACCACCACCATTGAAGACGTGCATCAGGGTATGGCGGAACGTGATGTCCCGTATGCGATTGCCCCTGATGGGCAAACCCGCAGCATCTTCTGTGTGACAACCCCCGGCGTTATTCGTGGCATTAAGTCCGGTGCAGGTGATGGTGAATGGCTGGATGTGATGCGCTACGCTTCCCCGATGGCAATTGTCAACAATGAACAAGGGTCATGGAAGGGCGTTCGCTTCGTTCAAACCAATGATGCCTGCTTGTATAACGTTGGCGCAATCAGCGCTCAAACCAGTGCCGCTGCCGCTATTACACAGGGCGATGGTGCAGACGATGAAGATGGCGCTTACCTCGGCGTTTACTCGCAGGGTCAGTCCAGTAATGTGACCAAGTACATCACTGTTGCATCTGCTAGTGATTTTGCGGTAGGTGATTTGGTGACAATTCATACAGATCGTACCAGCGCCAACGGTGTGACCAATGGCGTGGACTATACGGATGGTACTGCCGAAACCCGCATTATCCGCAAGATCAGCGGTACGCATATCAGTTTTGACCGTCCAATCATGGAAGACTTCAAGACCGATCTCGGTAGTGGGGTTTACGCTTGGATGACCAAGGCTCGTCACGTCCACACTGCCACCTTTATGGGTGGGCCGGGCGGCGTGGCGTTGGGTGTTGGTCGCGCCCCTCGTTTGCACACGCCCGGTAGCGGCGATGGGCAACTCCCGACAGTAGACGACTTTGCGGGTATGTATCGGTTCTCATGGGATGCGTACTTGGCTTACCAAGTGTACACACCGGAAGTGTTTGAAGTGTGGTGTGGCGCAGGCAAGAACCGTATCGACTTTGGTGCAACAACGATCTAAGGACTAACAATGGCAGCATTGACGTGGGCGCAGTTTAAAGTCGTTATCCGTCGCACCATTCTCAAGAATGATCCTTCGGGGATTACATGGAGCGATGAATTGCTGGCTGATGCGGTGGGGTGGGCGTTGGATGAACTTTGTGTGCATACAGCCCTGCTAAAAACCGTTACCTACACAGGCAACGGGGACACCTATCAATTTGAACTGCCCACTGATTTGTTTGTGCCGCTGGAACAGGCGGGTTTGGTGATGGTACAGGACGATACGACTCTAGTGCGTACCTATTTCAAACCCGCTTTCAGTAGTTATGACATTGCCTCGTCGGATCAGTTCGCGTTTAGTGTATGGCCTGAAGATACGCTTGAGATGGGCGTACCGCCTCCGACTGCAACAACACTGATTGCGCGTTACTACGCCTATTATCCCCATCCTGTGTTGGATGCTGATGTTCTCACCATCCCGCAGTGGGCATATGCGGCAGTAGCATATGGGACAGTGGTTCACGCGCTGACTTCAGAAAGCCTCACGGAAGCATCGAATGCAGCGGATAAAACCGCCCCTGATCGGGGACAACCGGAGAATAATTCACTACGGCAGTTGCAGAAGTGGTGGATACAACTCTATGACCGTGAGTTGGCGCATTATCCGAAGCAAAACCGAATGGTGAGTCCGCGATGACCGGCACGGTAAGTATCTTCAATGTGCTGGCGGAGGATACTGCGAATTGGCTCAATGAACAGTTGAATACCAATATCGCAGATGACTCAAAGGCGGGTCTGGTACAAGCGGGGTTGGCGCGGGGTATGGCAAATCCCTACCGCATTGTGGTACTTGTGAAAACAGGGGATGCCCAATGGCGGCACACTTCCAACATGAGCAGCCAGAATGTCGGCATGGTGGATGTATTCGGGGAAGTTGGCGGGGGACTGCATGAGCGCTTGCGCTTCATTGTGGAGTACACGATGATCTTTGGTCCCGAAGTCGATCAGACCGAAGCACGAGCGATAGCCAATGTGGTGTTGTCGCGAGTGCGCTACTCCTTGTCTAACCGGAAAGATGACGGAACGTGGTGGTTCACCATCACCGAAGATGATTTTATGGAACACGCCTCACGGGTGTTCGTCTATGATAGTTTTCTGACCGAAGGTGGCTCAGAAGGCAAATGGCAGTGGCGCGGGGAAACCCGCTTAGAGTTTTTGACGGAGCGTACCGGATGCGTGTAATGGCGCTTCATGCGGAAGACAAGCAGCAACCCGGAGCCTGTGAAATTTACAGGGTCATCCAACCTTTCCATGAGTTGCAAAAACGCGGATGGCAAGTTGGATGGGATAATATGCGCTCCGTGTTCAAGGAGTGGTTTGTAGCAGCACAGCAGGGACGTGGTGGTGAAGCGGTGCACCAACTGTTCAGTCAGTTGGATATGATCGTCCTCCCGCGCACACGGATTGACGAGCAAGAAGCTGCGGGGTTTGTCGATAGTTTTTTTGATGCCGCACGGTTCTATGGAATTAAGACCGTCTACGAAGTAGATGATGACTTTACCAATGAATACCGCACCGTCATCGAAGGAAGCATGTCGGCTATTGCATCCAAATGCGATGCCATTACTGTGACCACGCCATACTTGGCAGATACCATGCGAAAGCGGTTTAACAAGCCTGTTTTTGTGCTACCGAACTTCCTTGCACCTGAAATATGGCGCTATGGAGAAGTGAACCGCCCCCTGCCCGAAGATACCGTGATGATCTGGTTATCTGGTTCATCGACGCATGAGCAGGATTGGAAAGTGTTAGAGAATGTGCTCCCTCCCCTGCTCCAAAAGCACCCACAGGCGATGTTAGCCATTTGTGGGTATCACCCCGACTATCTAAAAGGGATTGATGGGGTACTGTACGAGGAAGGCAGAGACTATATCACCTATGCCTCAATGGTTCGGCAGTCCGATATTGTACTTGCACCTGTAGACCCTACCGATTTGTTCAACATGGGGAAGTCCCCTGTGAAGGCAACCGAGGGGCAAGGTGCAGTGCGAAAAGTGCAGAACCAACTCTGTGGTGCGGCGGTGGTTGCGACTGATAACCCTGTCTATCGACTGACTATCCGAAACGGCGTTGATGGGTTGTTGGTGGAGCACACACCGGAAGCATGGTTTGAAGCGCTGGACAAGTTGCTGGTTGACAAAGAGATGCGCTTCCGCCTCCAAAAAGCCGCCTACAAGCGGGTGTGGGTCAAAGGCGAGTGGGATGTCAGTCGGCAGTGGGTGCAGTGGGCAAATGCCTACAACAAGATTGGAAACTTTAAAAGAAAGATCGCCCTAGAGGGCGTAAAGGAAGCATAGTGAACTTAGCGTTTGTTGTGCAGGATATGACTAATATGAGATTGGGTAACACTGAACTTTTCGGCAATATCCTTTTGAGGAACGCCTTGGTTCAGAAGTTTACGAATTTCTGTGCGGTCTTGGGCGCTCAACTTACTGCGATTCTTGGTCTTGCTCATGTCGGGACGTGGTATCCACTTCCAAGTGTTACCGTTCTTGATCTCATTGATAGTGTTGTCGCATACACTAAACATTTTGGCAACTTTTCTACAATCAACCCCTGTAGCCAAAATGCTAAGTATTTCAATGACCTTTTCGTTGGTGAGTTTGGCAGTGACTTTATAGTGTTCAAGATCGTGTTGAGCATGAAGCGAATTTTGGGATGGGGTCATATACTCCAAATTCCCAAGGTGATTATCCGTCTTAATACCATTCTTGTGATTGACGGTGTAGCCCTTTGGCATCGGAGCAACAAACACCTCCATTACAAGTTTGTGAACACGAGGATGTCTATCTTTGCCGTTTTTAGAGAGATAAACTATCGGGTATCCTTTGCGATCAAGACGTTGCTTCATTATATGACCCGCTTTGGAGTTCCCCTTATCTCTTATCCGGCGTACAACACCGCACTCATTGACTTCGTAATCGTTTTCATAGTTCAATACTGGTTTGAAGGTATTCACAGAATCGGTTCTCCCTTTTCGATTAATTGTAGCATATGGGGTATGCCAATGTCAACCCTCGTATGCGGGAAGGAATTGACATGAGTGTTTCTAGTATGGGCGGGGGTGTGGGGTTTGCCCCTCAAGCTGCGAAAGTTGCGGGTGGAACATTTACGCCTGCTTCGTACACTTGGCGGCGGCTTCGTGCGCCGACAGTGGACTTAGGGGCGATTGAGTTTAATCAGAATTTCCCGATGGAAATTAGCGGGTTCTTAACCCCCACTGGCCCGTACAAGGGCGGTGCATTCTTCGGCGGTACGATTGATATGCTCCCTCGTACCGAAAGCATTATGGGATTGCTGTATTATGCCCTGATGGGTGAACTATCCACTGTGACCGGAAAAGACATGGATGGAGCCAGCGTGGGCGGTGTCAATACCCATATTTTCAAATATAACGCACTGAATACTATCCCTTGGTTAGCAGTGCGTTCGGTTATCCCCGGTTCAACGGCTTCTGAAACATTGGCACAATACGGCTATGATTGCATGATTAATGCCATGCAGTTCAGAATGACCGCAACAGGCAAGATGACCGCGCGGGTAGGCGTTGTCGGACGTGTACCGCAATGGGAGAAAAACCCCACCTTAACATGGGACAATGCGCTTGAAGACGATACCACTGTCCCACAGGCATGTGATACCATTTTCTCAATGGGCGCAAATAGCCCCAAGGTGACATCGGTACAGATGGATGTGGTCAACACCCTGTCCAGTCCACAGCAGGAAATGATCTTTGGATCACGTCATCCTGATAGTTTCACACCGTTGGCGCGATCAGTGAGTTTACGGGTCATGACCAAATGGGAAACCCCTGCTGACTTGCTACAAGCGCTAACCAATTCACCAACAGGTACGGCATGGTCGCCTGAGCCACAGATTAGCACGGGCATTGACCATTCACCGTTCGGGTTCAACTTCCAAGCCTCGGCTCCTGCCATGATTGCAGGGTCAACCCCCTACGCCTTTGCCCTACGCGGCAGTCGTGCGGTGTGGTTGAAAGATGGGAACCCCACCATGACAGCAGGCGGTATGGTGATGCAAGCCTTTACTTTGCAACTCGCAACCTCACTTGTGGGTGACGATTACTGCCGCCTTATTCTACAGAACGATGCGAGTAATGCATCCTACGCTTGGACATAGTAACAAGGGGCGTGAAAGCGCCCTTTATAGAAGGAGAAGCACATGCAAATCAAGAAGAAACCCGTTGTGCAGGAATTCCAACTGAAATCCGACCCTGATGGGATTGCCACCGTAACTATTCGTCAGGCGACATTTGAGCAGGATACCATTCGTAGCGATGCCTATGCGACACGAAAAACCACATGGACACCCGAAGGGGCAGTGGTTGAGGAAAACCGCAATATCGCGCGGGTGTATGCCAAGGAAATCTACGCCACGATTGTAGGCGCATCAGGGTTTCTCGATGAGAAGAAAAAGGAAATCTTCTCCTTTGAAAACGGGCAATTGGCGATGAGCGAGTTTGAGTTCAATTTCGCACTCGGATTACTTGACAGTGAAACAGTGCTTGAAATCCGTGATTGTGTGTACAAAGTCAATCCCACATGGGGAACACCACGTGATGCATCGGAACAGGAAAAAGCAGAAGCAGAGGATACCCGAACGACAGAAGATGGAAAACCGGAGGGGGAATCGAACGCCACCTCCGAGAAATAGAAGAGGCAACGGAATGGTGGCTTGAAATTGAATATGCCAAGTCTCTAGGGGAAGATGAACGGGAAACCATCAACTTTATGGCAGCAGAAAAAGGGTACAGCGAGGGTGAGCAACCGGAACCGTTCAAGATTTTACGGATGCTGCGGAACTTTAACACAGGTTATTGGGCAGGCGGACTAGCCGATCAGCCCTACTTTCTGCTGATGGAGATGAATGCGGCAGAACGGGGTGAACGCAAACATCTCATGCGGAAGGCCGCCAACCTAAAGGGGTTATTGGGATAAATGACTGACTTCAATATGCTTCCGCCTCAACAACAGCTTTTCGGTGGGCAGGATACTGCTTGGGAGCCGTTGGGTCAGGAAGGCAATCTTAAACCCTATCAGCAGCAGATGGGCTTCGACCTCTATAGTAAGGCGGGTGGTTCTGACCCCTTCTCAAATGTATTCACGGGATTCAACCAAGACCGTTTTCGCACGTCCATTTTAGCTGATCCACGCCGGATGCAGCAAGCCGAACAATTGTTTACTCAAATTGACGGAATGCAATTTAGGGGTATGTCATCCTATGACCCTATGCAGTATGGCTGGTCTTCTCCCGGTGCGCCGATGGGGAACGGGGTTAATAGTTTCCCGCAACTCTCTGCTGGTGGGCAGTGGAATACTGGTTATGACACACAGGGGAATGCCAACAGCCCAAGTTTTTCCGCACAACAGCAAGCCGCGCTTCAAAATGCGATGGGCGCTCCACGAATGAGTTTCCCTCAAGGCTCAGGCGGAGGCGGGGGTAGAACATTTGAAGGAATCCCGTCTAGTTTTGCTCCGGTGATGGGAGAAATACCCGTTTCATTCGGTGGAGACACATTTGACATTTCTCGTTTCCCACCGAATATCCAACAACAAATGTGGAGTGCGATGGGGAATACCGGTGGAGTCGGAAGTAATAAGGATGCAGTGGGGGAAGCAACCGAAGCCATTAGCTCGATTAGCAAAAAACTTAAAGAAGAATTTACCCCCGCATTAAAGGATTCCGCCGATCAAGTGACTCGTAATGTCAGTGCGATGCGTGGCGGATCAGGTGGTGGGTTCGATGGCGGCGCGGGAGATATGGGGGGATTCGGAGGCGGTGGTGGTTTTGGTGGAGGCGGAGGAGAAACAGGCGGGGGTGGATGGGGGAGTTGGATTTCAGGGATGGGGCAACGTGCGGGAAATGCCCTGCTCAATCTTGGTGGACAAGTTGGGGAGGCAATAGGGGGCGCGGATATTAAGGGACTGCCTTTATTCCGTATGCGGCAAGCCAACTCGATCTTTATCAAACCGATGATGAACGAGATGAATGAGTACATGAACCAAACCGCTACGCAGGATTTGGGCATGTTGCAATCAGGGATCATGAATTACGGCGACCTGATGGGGGGACAGTACGGCGACATCAAACGGCGGCAAATCGCGGGGGAGGAATGGTCTTATAACTTAGGACAGCAGGTTTACAATGCCTACGGCGGCATTGCTAATGCAGCACTAGGTGGGGATGCGGCAAATGGTGTTCTTGGCGCGGCTATCGGGATTGGTTCACCCGCAATTGGTGCGGGGATGCTCGGTGGTGCAATTGGCGGCATGGTGGGGTTGGGCGGTCCCGCTGGATTATTGGTGGGGGGTGCAACAGCCATTGTTGGCGGTATAAATTATGCCAATAACGCCAGTCAGAATATGATGGCAATCGGGCAGCAGCAAGTTAATACAGAATCGCAGCGCCGTAGTGGAAATTACGACATTAACGCTTTATTTAATAATGTTGAAGGAGTTGTTGGGGATTACACCGCATGGTGGCGCAATGAATTAGGAACACTTAGTCCTGAAGAAAGTCAGCGTTACGAGAATGCGGGGAAATATTACGATTTATCTAAGCAATATTCGCAAGGCGGATTAACCCGCAGTCAATTTGCTACACAACTTGAGGGGACTGGTTATACCCTTGGGGAAGGGTTGGTGGCAGGGCAGGAACAGTTTTTTGGACAAGCTACTAAATTGGGAATGAATCGAGGGCAGGCGCAGGACTTCTTATCTTATTGGCAGCGCTATAATCCAAACACACCCCCCACTGGACAGCAAGCGATAGACTGGCAATCACTCACCTTGTCGGGGGTTGATCTTGGCAAGACTGTAGGCGCATATGGGGCTTCACTAGGGATTAGTCCATCCGATCAAGGCGGTATGGATTTAGCCAACGGAGATGTGTCACGTTGGTTATTAAACCTTCCCGAAGGGTCAAATAAAGAACTCGCATCCGAGGGCGTATACAATACAGCACAGAACTTTGCAAATGGAAACGCGGCTCGACGTAGAGCCGGTTTGTCTGATTTTAATGCGCTGAATTTTCAGAGCGATATGTACAAACAGAACCCCGCTATGGTGGATGCTACAGGTTCTTGGGGAATTGCATCCGGTAATTACGCATTAACCTCCCCCTCCTTTTTTACCAATGTCGTCCAACCGATGGGTGAAGAAGCGGGATACGGACAACCGGGAGCAAAAATCGACCCTACTAAATATTTTCAACAGCAAGAGGGTTGGAAAGTTGCTAGTGAATTTTATAATCGCGGTATGGACTACGGCAATAACTCTCCCGCCCTTGCAGCGGCAGCGAAGAAGTTTGCCGACCTTGACCCTGATTCTCAGCGCCTAGCGGCGTTGGTGGGGACAGGGGATCGGATGGCACTGTCCCAAAACTGGCAACTGTTAGGGGATGAGCGCTATAAGACGATTGACCCCGAAACAGGGTTGGGTGTTTTTGAAAAAGAAAAGCGCAGTTTGCAAGACAGTTCTCTTGCAACCAGTCGCGGGTTGGACACCTACCAATACGGTATGGCGACTTCGGCGCGGAATATTAGTTATCAGACGATGGCAGGCGGTTCTACAGGTGTAGGCGCTCAAGGGTTTGCCCTTGGCGGAGATGGGCTTCAGGGACTATCCGCACTGTTCCAAGCACAGGGCATGAACCTGCAAACCGGAAATGGCATGGGTATGTGGCAGGTGCAAGATGCACAGGTCGCACTCTCGCGCCAACAACAGCAGTATGGTATTGGACAGCAAGGGGCAAATCGTGACCTGTCCAACCGGCAGTGGAACGAATCCTTTGCTATGAACCAACAGCAGTTTAATATGCAGTCCGCCTACCAATCGCAGAATATGGACATTGGACGTGGGCAGCAGGTGACACAGGAGAGTTGGCAGTCGGAAGATATGGCAATGAGCCGCAACCGCATGGAACTCTCCTACGGTTGGCAGCAGGAAGATTATGATCGTAATATTCGTTTTGCGCGAGGTCGGCAGCGGGTCGATTTGATGCGCCAGCAGGAACGCTCAGCGATTAGCCACTCGATGGATGAAACCCAGCAGGGGGATGAGGAATCACGGTTCAAGACTGAAACGCAGTGGAATAAAGAGGAATTTGACCGCAAGAAAACCTACTTTGAGCAGAATAAGGCGTTGGCGCAAGAAGAAATGAACATGAACAAGCGCCACCATGACGAGACAATGGCGCTGCAAAAAGAGGCATACGATAAGTCTAAAGAATGGATGACTCAGGAATGGGCGCTGCAAGATCAACAGCGGTTGCTTACCCGCCAAAATGACGAGTTAGACTATAAGACCGCTACCGAGTTGGCAGAGGCCGGACGACAAGCACAACTCCAACTGATTGCGGTCAGTGAACAACTCAAAACCATCGGGCGCGAAGAGCAAGACCGCGAGGGGTTCACCAATGTCAACGTAGGAAACGGGACTGCCTATTCCAGTTATGTGAATGCCGTTACGCCTTCCAAACCTGCCGCGAAACCGACTACCCCTGCCCCAACCATAAAACACGCCAATCCGAATGCGGGGTACAAGGAAGGCGGTTCTACAGGTGTGGGTGATCCCAATACCGTAGCAGGTGTCGTCCATTATAACGAATATGTGGTTCCTGAAGGTGGCGCGTTGGTGCTGCGTGGTGGAAGCAATGGCAATCAGGACACCCTACTCGCTGAAGTGATTGCGGTGTTACGTCAAATCCTAGCGCGAACATCCGGTCAAACTACTATCTACGCCAACGATGCTAATATTCAGCGCAACAGCCAATATCAGGCTGCTTTAGCCAAGACACATTGAGGTAAGAATGGCTTTACAGAATCATATTCATTTAGGGCTTACCCTCACTGGATCACCGGAACTCGCACCACTGTATAAGTGGAGTGTGGTTTACCCTGATTATATGGAGATGCCGCGTGTGATTGTGGGGTTGAAAACATCACTCGACGGACACTTGCAAGCCCATCGGCTTGTCAGTGGCGGGTCTACTATCAAGTATTTGGATTATCGGATGACCATTAAGGTGGCGGCAACCGATACCGAAACCTTAGCACAGCGATTGTCCTTCATCCGTGCCATGAACGGGGAGATGGTCAAATTCTGTCCTCTCGATCATGCCGCTGATGGAGCCGCCCATACGAGTGACATTAAGAATATGTTCTTGCAAATTGTTTCATCAGGGAAACCGTATACTCCGTCAATCATCCGATACGATTACGAGATTTTTCTAACGGATAATTTCAGTGTGCCGTGACACAGAACCGACTATGTATTTCAGGGAGGAAAACCGATGTTTAAACTTCTATTCATACTCTTAACCGCTATCGTTATACCTGCACAACAGGGACGATTTGGCACATGCACCCCTTCTGTTATTAACCTCACCATTGGAGGCAATTTACTCCAAAGTGAGCAAAACTGTGTTCAGCTATCCCGTATCAGCGAACAGGGCTACTTTCCCATTGGAACTGCCGTAACTTTTGAATACGGTGGCAATTCCTTTAATGGGCAGGTTACGGGGTATCAGTTTACGTGGAAAGCCAACGGTGGGGTTGTGACTGAGTACGTGGTGTTGGATGGGGATGTTGGCCCCAAGTTCCAAGTGCCGGAAGTAGCGGTTGCTATAGACAAGGTGCATCAATGATTTCTCAGACTGAGTCGGGGTTGGGATCGTCGCAATACACAGAAGTCGCCGCACTAAAAACCAACCGCGCGTTCAAAGTGATTGCCAAGCAGTTCAACCCTGTTTGGAGCGTATGGTGCGATACTAATCAAGGCCAATTACCTGATTTTGGCGCGTTGATTGATGGTGTAAACCTGTGGCATTGGCAGGGGGACACGGGCAGGGCTATACTTATTGCAACAGGTATCTCGTCGGATGCGTCCAGTACATCACCGGGCAACAAAACGGCGGGATCATCGCTGTCAATGTTCAAAGTATCCACTACCCCGTATTACTTAGCGGCAGCGGCAGATGGAATTTACTATGCTACACCAACGCTTTCCTATGCATCACTTCTGAGTATCAGTTCGCAAACCTTCTATGGTGGTGAAGTGGCTCGTAACGGCGTTGCTGCTGCGAGTAGTTATTACACCATTGGCAATTCCAGTTACCCACCGGATGGGGCATTTGATGGAACGGGGGTTAATCAGTGGCAAACACCTGTAAGCACCACTACGGGTTGGATTAGTTATGATCTCGGTGCAGGAATTACACGCAAGGTCATTAAATATAAAATCACTGCCCCCGGCACAACCGCCCCCAAAAACTGGACATTTGAAGGCAGTAATAACAATTCATCATGGACAACACTCGACACCCGCACTAATTCCACAGGTTGGGCTTCACCTGAAACCCGCACTTTCACCTTTAGCAATACCACAGGTTATCGGTATTATCGGCTAAATGTGAGCGCCAATGATGGAGGAACGCAGCTTTTTATCAACGCCCTTCAGATGTTTGAAACCTCAACCGATGCATCTATTATTGCTGTAGCGGGTGTGGATACCCGCTGTCATTACATTTATGCTGATGCCGCAACTCGCACCTTTAATTTGCGAGTTCATGCTGGATTACCGGGAACAAGCACGAGTTCGGATATTTGGCTCACGGATCGTCCCCGTTCCATTCAAGCGGCTACTGATGGTACATATGATTACGTTCTTGTTGAAACGGAGTTCCCCGGACGCACCACCGCTGTATTAGAAGGAACAGACCTTAAACACAAACGCCTGAAAGCACAAGGGTTATTGTGCTTTAAATACAACATCTCGGAAAAGTCATGGGCGAAACACTCGCTTGTGGACTCGGTTGAGGAATACGACTCCACGTGGAACTACGTCAAAAATAGCCAAATCTCTTATATCAACAGCACTCTTTTTGTCACCGCTGTAGTGGGTAGTGGCACGAAAGACAACCCCATTAGCTCTACGCGGGTTTATCAGTCCAAGAATGGGATTGATTGGTCGCTCCCCTCTGCCCTGTATTTAGGCGCGAGCCAGGGTAGTGAGGGTGTAAAACTACTGCAAAGCGGAGATTATGTGTATGCGGTGCAGGGGCGCTATATCTTCCGTTCCTATGTGACGGACATGTTCGGTGCAACGGCAACGGCGGTTCAGTCTGATATTACCGCCTATGTGGATCAACTAAGTATCAATCAATCCGACATGAGCCAAGTGATGATGTCACTCGACAACTCAAGTGGTTGGCTCGATGCCCACGCTTTCATTAACAATACATCCACCGCTAAGTTTGATATTTATCTCGGTGCGTATATCGCAGATGGTACTAAACAGGTGTACCCCTTCACCAGTGTCTATATGGATACGTTCGAGAAGTCTGATGCGGTGAACGGCAATTCAGTGGAGTACATGGTGGATGTGAGCTGCCGTGATAACCTCAGTTGGATGACCGATTGGGCGATTGCAGAAGATGCTCATATCCCCGAAGTGTATGAGATCGGCGCGGATAACTACAACAACACCACTGACAGTGTGTATGGCGGATTAGGACACGTTGCTACCCTGTACGGTGAATTTCAAACTGCCGATGGGTATCTAGTTGTCCCGCAGCGTAACAACTCCAATGTCACTTACGGGCAGACCACCCTCATTGATTATCTCTGGAATGGGTCTATTCAAGTCGGCATGTTGTTTCCGAGTATGTCCGCCGCTTATGCGGGGATCATCTTTAGAGGCAAATCCGATAACAGCGTTCATCGCTTCTGGACGTGGTACTACGATCAAGGGGATGACAAAGTACACCTATCCTATCACGACAATTGGGGATCGAATGTCGCCTATGGGGGGCAAACGCTTATTTATTCTTCGTCCGCAAAATCGTGGACAGGTATTACATCGAGCAACCGTTACCTGCGTGTAGAAATGTGGTACGGGCAGTTCTTCCTTTATTCCTCAAGTGATGGTATTGCGTGGACGTTGGATACCACCTACAAACCCGACTACAGTTTGAAACAGGAACCGGGCAGAACATCTTATGATGCAACAGTCCGTCCCTATGATTATATGGAATCGGGCTATGTCGGGGTCATGGCAAGCCCCTCTTATTCAGGCTCAGCGCTAAACCCTGCGGGGGGTGTGTACTTTAGTTCGCTTTCGGTCAACAACTTCGGTAGACCGATGACGGTTGAGCGAGGCATAAAACTGTTTACCAATTACGCCAACATTAATACATGGAGTTTTGATGACCTCTATACAGGCGGGACGAGCAATTGGACGTTGGGTTCAGGTGTAACAGTCGGTGCGGGTCCGGCATTTACTGCTGACGCATCACCCACCGGATGGCGCAACGCCATTCAAACCGGAGCCGAAATCCCCTCAAACCATGTGATTGAGTTTGGGATTACCGGCTATGGATGGGGCGTACTTACGCGCGGGGATGGAACAAACCACTGGTTAGTCGGATTAGATGCGAGTGGACATCCGACTATTGAAAAGTGGAACGGCAGCGCTTATACCCAAGTGGCTTCGCGCCCAAGTACTTACAGTAATACCGCCGCCTATAAGGTGCAAATGAGCTTTCAGGAAATCCGCTACGGCAAGGACACCAACCTGTGGAACGCGGTTTCATTGTGGATTAACGAGAAACTTGCTATCACCTATATCGAAAAAGCAACCAGTTTACTGAATACCACTGTCCATATCGGCTTTGCGGTGCGCCATTCTACTACCAAGACGTTCTCAAGTGTGCGTGTGCCGGAACTCTGCGATATGGCAGAAGCAATTACCATCGACCAAGGCGAAAGTGCTATGTCCGCCTTGCAACGGGCGATTGAAGGGCGCTATCTACGTTTGTTCAGTCGTTACAACGGGGCTATTCGCGTGTACCGTCCCAAGCAAATCAGTTCCAGTTTCACGATTACTACTGCCGAAAACCACAAGTACAACTTTGACAAGAACACCATCAAGACCTACATCCGTATGGTGGGCGCATATGAGTATTCGGAATACCACCGTACTGATCTCACCGCGAAATACGGATGGTTGTTCAAGGAAACACAGAACCCTTACCTCATGTCGGAATATGAATGCCAGCGCGAGGCAGTACAGGAACTTAAACGACTTGAGGAAGGAGCAATTAATGATCGCGGTTCAACCTCTTTCCAGCACTTTATGGAGGTTGGGGATCGTGTTACCTTTTTCGGGAATGACCGGAAGGTGCAATCGCTGACCATCCAGCTTACTCCTGTTCAATTGGTTATGGATTTAACCACGAAGGGCTATGTCTATGGATGATGCATATGAAGCAGTTAAACGGTATGTCACTTTACTACAACCCTTCGAACAGGATATTGCGACTGTAACGGCTGTGGATACGGCTACGGCATTGATTTCAACCCGAAATGGTTCCCCGATTTCGGCTATCATCGGGGATGTATCACAGGTCGCCAAAGGTGATACGGTCATCATCTCGCGGCCTAAAGGGATACAATCGTGGACAATTACGAGTGTGCTACTGGCTAAACAGCGGGGATTAAGCGCACAAGCAAGTGCCAAGTCCAATAAAGCACCGGGCGGTAAGGAATGGGCATCCGTGATGGTGAATGCCAACTCCTACGCCAAAACCATGTCCACCGGAGGCACAGTTGTTCCGCTAACGAAGGTTACTAAAATGTTCGTTGGTGGCACAGCGCTGATAACCTTTATGTGTTATTGCAACATCACCACCAATGGCGGCACATTCAACGTTCAACTGGTAGTTGACCAAACACCGTTGACCGCTTACATCTTGCAGCAAGCAACGGGTGTCACCCTGCCGATTCAGTTCACGTACATGCACCCTACCCCATTAGTGGGAACACATGATTTTCAGGTGCAAGTTTATTCGGCAAGTTCGGCGGGGTCATTCACGCTAACCCATTTCGCGGTAGCCGAAATCTAGCTGAGTTGACGACTATTACAAAGTTGTGATACTATGAAACACAGAACCGAATATGTAAATCCGTAAACTTAGTGAAGGAGAAAGATATGCTTCCACAAGACCTACTCAATCAACTGTTCAACACCCTTTCGGATGGAACGACTCTTGTGAAGTTCGCCGCCCTGCTGCTGGTTTTGGTGCAGTTTGTCAAACCCATTGCAACTGCCCTTATTCGGCAATTCACCGACAATAAAGACTTTGTTATCGAGGGTGATGCCGCGCGGTACTTGGCATTAGCCGTACAGGTTGTTGTTTGGGTGTTATATGTGTTCGCACAACAGCGTGGGCAGGAACAGCAGTTCACCGACCTTGCTACCGTTATTCAGGGGATTTTAAATAGTATTGCCCCCCTGCTTCCGGTTGCTGTTGTCACCAACTTGGCGGCTTCTGCTACCTATGATTATCTGAACGATAAATCTGTGCCGGGTTTCCAGACCCCGACATCACAAAAGGCATTAAAGGGGTAGTAAATGCCACCTGAACTTTCTAGCGCGATTGTAGGGGCTGTAATTGCTGCGGTTGTTGCAATGGGGGCGGCGGCGGCCTTGCTGCCCCCCTTTATCAAGCGACAGATGAATATCCACCAGACATCTCAGGAGGATCGTATCGCTATCGAAAAGAAGAAAAGCGAGGATGCATTGGAGGAAGCCCATCAGGAACGCCTTGCCGCTGAAGTTCAGCGTAACCAGTTTAGCCGACTTGTTGATTCGTTGATTACTGAGCGAGAGGCGCAAACCAAGCAGCAAGAAGTGATGGTGAGAGCGTTAACAGGTTCGGTTTCTGTGCTTGACAGTATGAGCAAAGAATTAAGGGCTAACACTCAAATTACAGGGGAAATCCCAAAAGAACTCGGTGCTTTGACTGAGCGTTTTGATGTTCTACTTGACACAGGGAGTAAACCGCTTCAAGAACTTAAAATAGACGTGAAGGAACTCGCAAAAGGGCTTTCAGCAGTCACAGCATCACAGCGCGATACCACAGAAAAGATCAATTTCATTCATGAGAAGATTTTAGAGATCGTCACAATGCGCGGCACTCTAGATGTGTTACAAAAACTTGCGGAAGCTAAGTTAGATGATGTCCGTAAATCCACTGAAGAAAACAACAAAGTAAACCTTGTTATTACCCCAACGACACCATGAATCATGATCGACATATACGATGTGATTGTTCAACAACTACGGGTCAATCGCTGCACCCGTATTTTTGATGTGGGCTGCGGCACAGGTATCTTGCCCTTACGCCTCGCTCAATCCGGTTTATGCGTAACCTATAAGGGACTGGATCGCAACCCAAAAGCCATTGAAGTGCTGAGTAAGAACGGGTTCGATGGACAGGAGGGTGATTTGAAGTGGTACGATGGCATGAAGTTCTTTTGGGATACCGTAGTGATGAAAGATGTCCTCGAAGAAATGGATAGTTTTGTTCTGATGAGCGAAGCTATCTTACGAGCGCGGCGGGTATTCCTACTTGCTACCACTGCCCCACTGCACGACAGTCTCACTTCCGAAGGGTACAGCATTGATGCTGTGCTGACTCTCGCACGAGACTGTTCCTTCCAACTCAACCATTTTGAACAGGTGGGTATTCATTCGGTACTTGTTTTCACCCGTAAATTTAAGAGGAGGAAAAACTAATGCTTGATGTAGCCATTATTTGTTCAGTAATCCCGCAGAGACACCATCTATTAGCACGTAGTATTGAAACGTGGCGTGAAAGTATTTTACATAGCGGTTTGGATGCGGTGATTTGTGTTTGGTCGGAAGGATGTCCTCTTTACGAGTTGGTGTCTACAACTCCCTGCCTGCCCGATATAAATGTCGCACTTGATGGGCAAGAAGAACCCAGCGGGAGTCACATAAAGGGGTACAACCACTGGTTTGAAACGATGCAAGCGAAAACTTACATCTTTACACATCCTGATCTCTTGTTCCCAAAGGATACAGTTTCCACAGCGTTTAAGAATGCCATTGACGATACCTATGTTGCATTTAAGTGTTTTTGGCTATCACCTATTCTGACTAACGATATTGACAAACTGGATTGGTTGCACCCCGAAACCATTGAGAAAAACCCCCTCCTCTACGAACTCGACCCATTCCCGCAGGGTAATTTCTATGCCAATGCGGGGGTACGACAAATCACTCTTTGGGAATCCTCAACCACTTACGCCATTAATGCTCAGACAGCGCAACGGATGTATCCAATGCCAGATTTTGGGCATCAGGTCAGCGATGATCCTTATCAAGCAGGCGCACGGCAGCGGTTAGGGATTAAAAACCATACGGTGATGGAACCCATTTTGGTTCACCAGTGGCATCCGAACTCGCGCACGATTAGCGGGGAACAGGGTGTTCTAGAGGCAACCGAAGAACTTAAAAAAAGGTTCGGGTAATGAAACAACCACAATGGTTTGACCGCCTTCACTCTTATTGGTCGAATGGGATACCGATTAAAGTTGAGAAACCTATTCCTTGGGAGGGGTTTGAAATTCGTCTTGCTGTAAAGAATGATGGCAAGATTGAAATTGAAATAGATGGCATTGAAAATGCGTCCGGTGAGGACAGTAGTTCAATGGCGGTCTACCATATCTATGAAGCGCTTGTTGTGCTGTCTGATGCCATAGCCATATTGGAGCAAAAATGCGAATTGCAATGATTGGTTGGCTAAAAGGTTTACCCCATCCATGCGATGGGCAAGGTGGCATAGAGAAAACTACTGCTATTCTTGCTACTGAACTCATCCGTCAAGGGCATGAGGTTTCTTTCATCGCGCCGGAGGGGAGTTATGTGGAAGGGGCAACGCACTTCTGGACTAATGACTTCGATGAAGCCTATACGTTGGTAAAAGACCTCCAAGTAGATGTAATCCACAGCAATGAATGTTGGGCGCTCGAATCAGTTGTGCGGAGGCATCTTGACACCCCGTTTATCGCTGAAACGCATGTTAATGATGCTATTGGGTTTAGCAAGAATGTGGTTTATCTCAGCAAATCCCAACGGGCAAAACACGCGGGACAACTTGGGCGTGACTTGAGTAATAGCCCTGTGGTCTATGTCCCAATAAACCCACTGCTGAAACCGATTGGCTTACCCCGTGCTGAATACCTGTTGTATCTGGGTAGGGTTGCCCCCTACAAAGGCGTTTTAGAGGCAGCTGCGGTTGCTAAGTTGCTCAAACGCACTCTGATGATTGCAGGTCCCGCCGCAGGTTCGTATGCCGATGAAATTCAAGAGAAATATCCCGATGTCCTATGGTTGGGGGAGGTTAAAGACCCGCTGCGCTCGGAACTTATTGAGCAGGCATATGGCATGATGAACCTATTTAACAGCAGTGGTGGATGGTCTGAACCGGGTTGCGGCACGGTTGGTGAAGCCCTCGCCTTCAACACCCCTATTGCCATATTCCCCAACGGCGTACTTCCCGAACTCGTGATCGACGGGCAGAACGGATGGGTTGCCAACACTGTAGATGACATGGCAACCAACATCGAATATGCGCCTTATCCATCTACCTTTGCTCCGTTTCAGGAGCAGTTCAGCGTGGAGAATATCACTAGGCAGTATGCGGCGCTTTATGAGCGTGTAATTCAAGGCGAAAGCTGGGGATAAACCCTAGCCTATATAAAGGGAGAATGATAATGGATAACGAGCAACAGGAAAAATTGGCTAAACAGGCTTACTATGCTTACGGTAGTGTGACTGATTTCAAGAACTACCAAGGGCTACCTATGCCGGAGTGGGAGAATTTAACAGACAAAATACGTGAGGCTTGGAAAGCGGCAGCACGTTTCGCATTTAACGAAGGTGTCGGATCAGTAACCATTCCCAAGTCAGAATAAAGGAGAACTAAAATGGCTAGACCAAAGAAAACGGGTGTCAGCAAGATCGCAGCGGAAGCAAAGAAAGAGGCGCTTGTTCCAATGCCTGAGATTACGCCATTGGATTATGAGCGAATTAGCAACGAAACAGAGGGTTGGCTATCCCCCGCAGAAGGCGATTTGCTATGGCTCACCGCTGAACAACATTGGCATAAAGATGCACAGTGGGTTGAAGATGGTAGTTACAAGGGCAAGTCCACTGTCCTACTCGGCGGCGTGTTAGCCTTGCATCAGGGTGGATGGTTACAAGCCGTTGATCCCCATTCGGGTGATTTATCCTACCCCTCTCAAGTGAAAGATGGGTTGATGGATGGTGAACCGCGCAATGAGGGTTCATCACTTGAGGGGTTTCAGCAGACCATCCAACGCGCCCATCTGGAAAGTTATGTCAGTTTGGTGCAGCGGCGGTTTACTGACCATGTGCCGCCGAGTCCTGTAGACTTGGTTTTTCTCGATGGACTCCACGACTTCGCCAGTGTGTATGCCGACTACAAGCACATTCGACAGTTTCTAACTCCTGATGCAACGGTCATATTTCATGATGTCGGGGCGTGGACAGGGCCGACACAGGTTGTCAATGTAGCGGTTGCAATGGGTGAGTTGCAAATCATTGAACAGGCAGACAGTATGTGTGTGTGTAAGTTCTTGGGAGCAAAATAGATGGCAATACGTCAAACCGTAGTCGATGTAGATGGTGGTCGCAATATCAACTTCCCGAAGTCCGCGTTGGCACTGAAATACTGCCAAGGTACGGGCGCTGAAATCGGTTCTGGCGCACATAACAGTTTTGGGTTAGAGGGTTCTATCAATGTTAGTCCGGGAGATGCCGATACTGAAGTGTTTCGCCTAGCCGAAATTGAATTTTGCGGCAAATATGATGAAATCGACATCAAGGCAGAAGGTGACAATATCCCTGTTGAAGATCAAATATGGGATTACATCATCAATTCTCACGCATGGGAACATTTCTCTGATCCAATTAAAGCGCTGCTGGAATGGTGGCGTGTTGTGAAGGATAAGGGGACGATCTTTATCATTGCTCCAAAGCGAGATGCTCATGAGCCAGATAAGGCACGTCCTATCAGCACCTTGGATGAAATCATTCGCGCCCACAGTGAATTATGGACACCAGACACCCTTCCTGATGAGGTTGTTGCTGCGGCAGGGGGCAAGAGAGGACATGTGTTCGTTTGGACCCTTGAACTGATGCAGGAGTTAGTGGCTTATGTGAACGAAACCTATCACACTGAGATGTCACCAATAACATGGCGACCAACAGATGATAAGTGTGGGAATGGTTGGCTTATCGTTTTGAAAGTTCACCACTCAGAATAACTAAAACAAAAGAACCTATGAGGGATAGGTTCTTTCGTCGTTCGAGACAGTAGCTAGAGGAGGCAAGCGCTTGAGGGCAATGCGCTTACTGTCTATGAGTATAGCAGAGTCGATTCTGCTTTGTCAAGTTAGAGGGGTTATTTCCCCTTATTACGGCGTTCTCTCTCCGCCAAAAACTCGGCAAGATACTTTTCACTGGTTTCTAGCTCTTCTCGATCCCCATCGACAAACATTCGCCACTCAGCAATCTTTTCATCCAATAAATCATCCGACCACTGTGTAATATCATCGTCGTCTTCATCTTCGTAATCATTTTCCTTGAAGATAATGATTCCTTCTGGTTCAAAAAACTGTATGGAGGGCCACTCAACATCCGCAGCATCAACACCACCGCGTGAGTAGCCGTTTCCGAAACGAAGTTCTCTGTAACCATCCAATTCCACACCCAAAAGCGTTCCAGAAACAGGCATCTCAAACCGAATACTTTCCCCATCTACAACATAGGGAACTTCTTGACTGACTTCTTCGCCGTTTTCCCCTTTATAGATGATCTTGATCGTGTCGCTCATTTTTGCTCCTGCCCTTCTCGTTCGAGCCATGCACGGCGCATATCCTGTGCGATAGACAACGGACAGATCGTTTGGTAAATCGCATGTCCATTTTCTTGACAATCGATATAAGCATAATCATTATTAACGTTGTTAATGATCCAAACAGTCCCTAAATCATAAAGACAACCCTCATGAGCCACCTTCTCTTTATGGTCAATAAACTCCTGAGTAATGATGATTTTATCACCAGAACTAAACCCCTGCGCTTTCATAGCCCGTCGATCCAATTCCGCCCGACAGTCTACGATCACAGCGCGGTATCCATCTAGTTCTAACTCTAAACTCTCAATTGCCTTGTATGCGCTAGCAATGTTGGCTGCTAATTGAGCATCTGTTGCTTTACTTATTTGACTATCAATCGCCATATCTACCCTCCTCTATTTACAGAACCGTTTCTGTGTTTGCTAATGTGCGGATATATTCAACATCTTCCTGATCTAACCGAAACCACTCCCCATCAAGGCGTTTAGATGCAAACTTAGTGTGGAGTTCCCTTTCCAATAAACTCATATCCGTAGTCTGAATAAGACATTCATACTGGATCGGGAACGGAAGTTTAACATTGAACGTTTTTAAGCGATTATACGGATTACTCGCTTTTCCAATCTTAAAAAGAGTACCGTCCAATGGTGTTTTAAGGAGATACACAAATCCATTTTTTGGAGTTCGTTCCACCTTTTCAGATCGTTTTCTTTTTCCACCATACCCCAATGATCGTGCAAAGTTCATTGTGAATGTTGATAGCTTAGGTTTTCTTTTAGGTTCATCATCATCTATTGAATCGTAGATATGACTGTACGAATCTTCACGATCTTCATTATCCGGTATATAGCGCATCACTTCCTCCCAAAGTCAGCAAATATGTTATCAATAACATCTTGGTCGATACGCTCCCCATCCGCAGCCGACTTACTAATTTCAGCCAGTTTGCCAACACGTTCACCGTCTGCGAACATATCGTAAACCATCTGGCGAACCTCCCCCATAATAGAGTCGCGCAGTGTTTGAGCTTCGCTTAGAGTAGGTTGCACTTCGCTGGAAAGAGGTTTGCCTATGTAATGATCGACCAACCCCTTTACAACAACCCCCAATGCTTGAGATATACCCAACTCGTGATCCCTCTCTATTGTCTCTTTTACCCACTGATCTATTTGATCGGCGTACACTTTTTCCTCTGGACGACCTGAAAGCCGAAATGCGTAGGCTTTTGAGCCAACACTGACACGAGGTTTCATAGTTTCCCTGCTGTTTCTAATATCTTGAGAATTTTCATGCCGCCCATAACAGTTGCCATATGCATTCTATCACGATTGTTTTCAGCAACGAAGATGTGCGGATGGTCAATATTGGTGCGGATGTATTTTTCCATCAATGCCCCACCTCCGCCTGCAATCAATATGGAATGGAATGTGGTTGTGCCACCGTAAGTCTCAAAAAACTGCAAAATATCACGCATCAGTAAATCACAAGCCTGTTTTACTTCTTCGTGAACTTCAAGGTATCCTGCACCCGCAGCATCATAAATGCCACTGGACAACGCAGAGCGAAGCCGCATGGCCTTTAATTCATTTGCACCCTTGAGTTCTTTTCGGAAATTAGAGCGAATGGCGCTTTCAAGATTGTCGAGTACATCTAAGATACCAACCACTTCGGTATTTGAAGAGTCGTAATCTATTTTACCGTCCTCTGCGATAGAGAACCCTAGCGTGAAGCCTCCAACATCCACAATTAAGGTTTCACCACGCCGCAGAGTGATTTCACCGCGAGTAGATTTTCCATCATTACCCAAGGTTGCATGGCGAAAAGCTCCAACAGGTTCATCAAACCCTGCCCCGGCAACAACATCAAAAGATTTTGTCACGCCACTCCCTGAGACAACCCAATTACCCATAACTGAGTTCACAAGGTCTTGACGATAGATCAAATCCTTGGGGGTATGTGATCCATAGAGATAAACATTTTTCTTGCTGTCATCGAACGCTTTAAACATGGCAATTGCGGCAAGAATACCGTAGTAGTCGGGACGATACCGCGCTTCACCATATAGTGCTGCCCCTGAACCCTTTTTAAGCGCTTTATTGCCAACAGAATAATAAACCCCATTAACACTAAATACATTTGACGAAGTATCTATTTCATCCCCGCGTTCTTGCAGGTTGGTTATTTCTTTACTGGTTAATGGGCGTAACGAATGGGGGAACACACATTCGCCTTCATCAGTCAATCCTTTAACCTGAGCATTCCCGCTGTCCAACGCCATTAAATTGTATTTACTTTTTGCCATCCTATTTCTCCCGTTACGTAGTTGTTACATTTATGTAACAGGATACCACTGTCTACTTTTTCTGTCAACTAAGCCGTTGCCTTCACTGCCTCTTGTTTGAACACTTGGGTTCCGAACGCAGCAACCAGTGACCCATCAACGCGCGGATGATACAGAATGTTTTGGACATGGCTATCAAGTCCATGTAGGTTGACATGGGTTATGGCGCTGCCCTGTGTCGAGTTAGCGGATTTGGTATCGGTGATGTAATGCGGTGGCACATGTTGGGAGCAGCCGGTGACGACAGAGGTTAATGGGTAGTACAGCATCCGATGTTCTTCCGGTAGCCACATTTGTTTTACCGATACAATCTGCTGCCAGCGGTGGGCATGACCTGCTACATCGTTAAAGGATTCACCGTGAAATTTAAAGTTCGCCATTGCGGGATTTGCCCCTGCCCTCTTGCCGTGTTCAAAAATAGTATTCTGCATATACACTTCTTGGGTCCATCCCAACCACAGTACGAGGTTGTTGCAGCGTACCAAGGCGTTGTAATCAGCAGTCAGACGATCTCCGAAAACAGGTATCCACTCATTAATGAACTTTTCCATACGCTGTTGCCCGTGATTGTCTCCTGTAGCAAGAATAATACCATTCGGGTTGTTATCTTTAATGGTGGTTACAATGTCATTCCATCGGGGTTCAACTTCTAGGAAGGGGTCTTTGCGGCGGCGGTTGTACATGCGTTTGTACTTCAAACTCAGCACATCGAAGTCGTACATATCACCACCGAAAATAGTGATGTCCGGTTGCACAGCGGCGTTGATCTCTAAATCCATATTGATACATTGTTCATCTTCGTCAGGAATATGCATATCATTAATGCTGTGAACGACGATCATACGATCCAATTGCTGTAGGCGATTGTACTCTTTGTCCCAAATATCCCAATTGGTATCGTCCCGCGCAGAGGGTTCGTACATACCCTTCTTTTCAGATTCCAATTGCGCGACTCTGGCTTTTAGTTGGCGGTTTTCTTCTGCGAGGGAGTCTGAAATAACGATAATAACGGGTTTCTTCCTCAGTTTCTTCTCCCACTTACTCGCGAGGCTCGTCACCCCCGCAGGGGTGATGCCCATGATTTCAGCAGCTTGTTTCGGTGCAAACCCCTGTTTCCGCAGGTCGTAGGCTTGCTGCATCCGTATTTGTTTCTTCATGGTTGGGGGTTGTCCTCTTCAAATACGGAGCAAAAAGGACATCCTTTGCAAAGTGAACTGATTACACCTGACCCTTCACAATTACACCCTTTATCCTCCCAAAACGCTTGTATATCAGGCGATAATTCATCCCACTCTGTAAAGTATTCATCACCTAGTTTGCATTCGATGTCTATGGTGACTGTTGTTGTTCTACTCGTTTTAAGTCTCCTTTGTGACAACCTTCTCTATGATAACACATATTCGGCTCTGTGTTTTAACCAATCATAACGCCCATGCCAAGTTCGATGAGTTGATCTGGTTTAAACCATTTAATATCCCCACGCGCATCCATCTGTTCGAGCCACCAATCGCAACCTCGATTACTTGCCGTTGCGTAAATTTCACATGAACGCACATCGGCAGCGCGAAACTCATCATACAGGCTATTCAACTTGTGGCGGTCATACTTTACATCGGATGCAAACCATTGGCAGGGATGGATACCAATCATTGTTTTGGGGTAGATAAACCGTTTAGCACAAGCCGCCCATATGGTGGTTCCGGCGCTCATACACGTGCCGATGAGATGACCATGCACATTCCCGTCCTGCTGAATAAGGTTGCAAATAGCAAGCATCTCTTCAACGTTGCCGCCATCACAGCGGCAGTAGAGCAAAATGGGGTTCGTGGGCATACGATCACGCGCGTAGGCAAGTTTCGCTGCCATAAGAGGTAAACTATCGTTCTCAATGGCAGTAGGCAGATAGATTGTGTTTTCGTGGTTCAGCAACCAATCGTCCTGTAAATCCTGTGTCCTCACACCTTTTTCCTTTCTTGCAGCAGTTGTGCATACGCACGTCCAACATCGGTTGTATGATACAACGTCCCATTTGTTCCCATACCACTGACAACATGAATGAGTTGTAACCCGGCGAGAGAATTCTTCATTTTAATGATTTCACGCCGAAACGCCTTGTCATCAATGTTAGGCGGTTTAAGATCACGCAACCTCTCGGCAGCTTTCATCACCGGCTTACCGATAATGAAATAGTCGAGGAGGGCGGTCTGTAAAGTCTGGTTATCCATTGCTACTCCTTAAAAGGGTATTGCTTCGTCATATTCAAAATCATCATCGGGCAGTTCATCATCGTAGTCATCATTGAACCAATACAATTCCCCGCGCTCGTACAATTTGTCACCGATGAGCCAATCGGCAAAGGAATTAGCCCACTGCCGCAGCAAAACAGGCGTTATAGCCTTGATTCGGCTTAAATCGGTACGGATAGCGCGGAACAACCCTATGCGGCTTTGTAGCACCCCTTGCTGCCTTAAAAACTCCCATACAGTGAGATAATCCAGCAGGAAGTTTTCAGTGTTTTCGTCACGAATGAACCGTGCAGGTTTTTCACCCTCGTAAATCCCAACTGTAGCAGGGATAAACACGTCGAAGTCCACCAACCCGCGCGGTTGATGCCATGAGATGGTTTCAGAACCGATGTGAAAGGTGAAAGCGATAATCTCTACTTCACGATAAACGCCTGTACCGCCGCAATGCCAACAACTATCCTCCCACTGAATATCGTGGTAATAATCAGTTCGGGTATACGTGCCTGTACCATCACAACTGCGGCATTTGAGCGTTTGCTTCAAGAGTTTCACATCACAGGGGTAATGGGTGTACAGGTGCTTCGTCATCTTGGCTTTGAGGAAGTAAATATCATCCTTGGCGGCAGACAGCGCACCTTTGGCAAAGTGATTGAGGGTCAACATCGAATCGGCGGCAATAAGTGGGTTCTGACTGTATATCCGGGATTCATTTATCACTTCTCGATTGTGGAGGATAGCCGGAGTCCAGAACGCGCGGTTGTAATACGTGCCGGTGTGTATGAAGTCAATCATGCGAATATCTCCATCTGTTGTAAAGTGATTTCTCCTTCAGATGTGACAAGCGTTATCGGAGGTGTGTACAGCGGTTTGTCGGGTTTCGGTGGCACTTTTTCAAACGGTTTTTTTAGTCGGCGCTTAGAGATGTTGATGTAATCGGGGTTAAGTTCGGATCCGCTGTATCGCAATCCAAGTTCCATAGCAACTGCTGCTACGGTACCGGATCCCATAAATGGATCATGAACTATTCCCGCTTCTATACTTGCATTACACTCACAAACGGGATAAAGCCCTCGATCAACCTTCTTAGTTATGGTATACCCCGACTCAGGATCAAACTCTTCAACTTCTTCAATCCAACGTTCCCAAGGCAATTTGCACTCGGAGCAAACTTTACTTGGGCAACCTGCCTCAATCAGTGGGTGAATGAGGTCAACGGGGAATGTTGCAAAATGCCCTTCTTCAAACCCAACGGTTGGCACAGTCCACACAGTACGCGGGTGAGCCATTGGCACAGGTGTATTATCATAGCGCTCGTTAAACCCTGTGTATTGTCTCTTTCCAACCTTATCCTGCTTATTGGGACGAGCCTTTAGCATACTGTGGGGTGTTTGCCCCGGTGCGCCGTGTGCATTTTTGTGAGTTTCACTTACAGCTCGCCCTAAACGTTTGATGCTGTGTTCTTTGACAGGGGTTTTCATGTTTTCAAAATCAATCCAATAGTGTTCTGATTTCGTAAGTAAAAACACATACTCGTGCGCTTTGGTAGGACGATCTTTGATTGATTCAGGCATGGGGTTAGGCTTGCTCCAAATACAATCAGAACGCAGATACCAACCATCATCTTGCAGCGCAAAAGCTAACCTCCAAGGTTGCCCCACCAAATCTTTATTTTTCAGACCATTACCAACCGTACTAAAGGGTTTATCACGAAACGTTCGATCATCTTCACCAATTGTTTTTGTTTCCATCGCACTACGACCATTAGCAGATGTTGCATAGCAATCGCCCATATTAAGCCAAAGTACGCCATCTGACCGCAGAACGCGCCGCGCTTCACGGAACAGTGTAACAAGATTGGAGATGAATTCTTTCAGGGTTGGTTCTAAACCCATTTGACCCTCTACCCCGTAATTTCTGAGTCCCCAATACGGAGGCGAAGTCACAATGCAATTCACACTCTCATCGGGCATAGCTTGTAGGAGCTCGAGTGCATCACAGTTGTATATGGTGTCGAGAAGGGGGGCGCTAGGCCAATCCATAGAACCGTAAGCGTTCACTTATACGCCTCCGGCAGTGGTACACATCCACTTGGCAGTGGCACGTAGCAATAGGGTAAACCACTTGCCGCATCAATCGCGCTGAAGGGGCAGGACGTTGTGATTTCGATGAGAAACGGCGGCAATGGTTCAGGTGTGACCTCCACGCCACATTCGGGCAGGGGTGCACCATATAATTTGATATGGATTACAGGGTCAGTGACACTCGGTTCATCTTTGTCACCGATGGATGCAAAACCAAGTGTTGGGAACGGGTCATAGGAAAGCGGTGTCACCATCAGCGCATCGGGGTAATTCCCGGCTTCTGTCACAAAGTCAAACCCGCTGCCGTAGAAGTGGTCGCCGCCCACAGAGGTATAGCCTACCGTAATCGTCATGTTGAAATCTTTATCAACGGTATAGCAGGTGAGGGTAAAGGTAGTCGTATCCTGCGCGGCGGTTGTGCTGACGATGAGTAGTAGGATCAGGGTCAATAGAAAGTTACGGATAGGGTTAGTCAATTTAAATCTCCTTTATGATTTCTGATCTCAATTCTTAGATGCATTAAGCTGTCTTCTTGACCATTTGTACTGCCAGCATCATTAAATCTGGATCAACTCCAACATTGCCCTGCATATCAAGTTGCCCCTCGCAAACAGAACAGATACTAAAAAGGGGCATTGATTCAGCAACTACAACCTTTGAACTTTTGCGCCCATGACCCCATACCGTATCATGTTCATCAATAACATCATCGGGTTTTCGCATCCCAAATTGAACTTCCATCAATTGCAATTCACGCGACACGCGGACGAGTTCTTGCAATTTGTTAGCGTAATCATTCATATTCGGCATGATTCGGCGTTGAATAGATAATTCATCCGGTGCAGCATGGCACTTACAATCACACTCTTGACTTACACCTGTCACATCAGAAACACGGTTACGTGAAAGTTTGTTTGTGTTTATATATTCACTACAACGCTCTTTAGACCATTCAATAATTGGATTAATCCAAATATTGCCGTCCTGTTTACCAGATGCGGGTAACTTAGATCGTCGCTTGCTTTCCGCATGGCGCATTCCGCTTACTAATCCAATAACAGCAGTACGCTTTATTGCATTCAATTCTTTGCGTGGCATTGTCGGCTTGATAAAAGTCAGATTACCCGCGCTTTCGCCACTAACATCAAACTTAATTTCGCCTGATTTACCATCGGTTAGCTCGTGGATTAATTTGGCTTTAGCGCGTTGAACAGCCTGCTTTATTGGTCGCCCCTTGAGGTATTGATATATGTAGTTGTGGACATCAGGGGATGGGAAACCGTTCTTTGTAATCAGTTGTGCGTAGGTGGTAAAGGGAGAGACTTCGATAAATTCCCATCCGTTAGCCTTAGCCGTAGCACGAGCGTATTCAGTAACTTTTTGAGCAAGTGGTGATGTTTTGGTATTGACATGTATCACCCCCCTAAAGAGGGGGTGTTTTGATGCAATGTGAGTAGACACAAGGCTATCATGCCCACCTGAGTAAAGCGCCCAAAGTGCTTTGACTTTGTATTGCTCCACTGCTTCGTTTAAGATAACTGTGCTATCTGTTTCGTATATGTCTATGATTATTTCTCCTATGAATCTCGAATGGTCAACCTACGCCCAACCCAATTTGCTACGAATAGCCTGTTCAATCTGGAAACACATAGTCGGTTCTGCACGGAGCCGCGAGATAGCCACGTTTTTGCTACCTAACAATTCGCCGCCGTAATGGGCATTGCCTGCACCATCGTAAGGTTTGCCATCAGCAAGGGTGAACATACCCAACTCCGTACCGATTTTAAATACCTCTGATGCAGTATCAACCGCCCAAATTTCACCGCCCTCGGTGTCGAACTTACGCACAGCCACACTCGCGTTCTGCTTAGCCTTAAACGTCTTATTTTTGCCGCTGTGGGTATTGATGGACGTTCCCACAACAACCTCTTTCTTGTCTACCGATACCTTGAGCGCGGCGGGTTGGTTGAGGGATACCTGAATGGAGCAAAAGTGATCGAGCGCATGACCACCGGATGTTGTCAGCGGTTGATAGGTGTTGCCAAAATTAGCGCGAACCTGAGATGTAAACAAGAATGCCGTTTCGCTGTCGCCTACAATCTGTGAGAGGCGGCGAACGAAGTTTCCCAATAGAAATGACCGCTTACCCATGTTGGTTGGGCCAACGCCGCCTTCTAATTCGGCTTCAAATACAATCGCATCTTTGGAGTCCAGTGCGATAAATGCCACGCCCATATCGGCAAGTGCGAGAATGGAGTTCAGAATGCCTTCACCGTAGGTATCATTATGCTGCTGCACGAGGATAAAGTTCTCGCTGTTGACATCCATGAAGTGTCTAGCCCACTTCTCATCAAAGGATTTTTCAAGATCGAACAGAACGGCTTTTTTACCCGCGAACAAGGTGCGTCCGATGGTAATCATGGTGAGTAAACTCTTGCCAAAACTAGGAGCACCCCATACCTCATTGATGCATCCCACGCCCCAACCGCCGCCGATGGATTTATCCAGTTCCAATGAGCCGGTGGGTAAGCGTTTAACTTCCTCATACTCTTGAACGTTTTTGAGGTTGTACTTTTCAAGAATATCGGCAATCGTCGGCTGCTTCTTTTCCTTCACCGCGCCGTTATCTTTAGCCATCGGTTTCTTCCTCCTCAACTAATGCTACACCTAATCTACCTTTCAACACGGTCCGCACCGCCTGTAGCGCTTCGTTGACTGCCTGATGTCCGTATATCTTTGCGTTTTGCATCAGCAGTCGTGCGCTCGTTTCAGGATTGTGTGCCTTATCGTGGCAGGTAGGGCATAGGATAGCCAACAGCGGTTCTTGAAAGGATAACCTCCGCGCTTCCTCATTGTTCAGGGTACTAGACCGGAATAAAATTTCATGGAGACTATTTGCCCGACCACCGCATAGATCACAGCGATTGTCCTTACGGACAAAGGCGCTTGCCCGTTGGGTGTTGCGGTAGTCGCGGGTTTCGATGCTTTCTTGATTACTCATGAACGGCTACTTTCACCTTAGGATACTCTTCACGCCAATTGGCTGCTGCAAAAGGTGATGTTTTGAGATTGCCCTTGAAGAAAGTTGCAATTCCAAAATCATCATTGGCTTTTACCGCACGTTTAACAAACTTCTCATCCGGTGCGTAGAGTTTATTTCCATTACTTGCAGCGCCGATCACCATCCAGTCAATTGGTTTCTTATCGAACTCAGTTGTAATATAAAACCCAACATCAATTGTGATGGGTTCGGCGGATAACCAAGTAGTAATACCCGTTTCATGCAAAGCATTTAGTGTGCTTAATGTTGTGTCGAGCCACCGTTCGCGCTGCCCCTCTGAAAGCGGCTTGTTCCACATGAAGTTCGGTGGTGTGCTGGCTCCAATCCAACAGTTCGAGGGAATAACCCCTACAAATTCCCATACCCGCTTGATATTTTTAGTCAGGAATTGGAATGTATGCTGTGGAGCACGTTCACAAACATTCAGCACTTGCAGAATATGATCTTTCTCAACCCAATGTCCGAACACGTCCGCCATGCTTCCCACGAATATACGTGAGGGTTTCTTTTGATTGATCGGTTCTTTCAGCAGGGCGGGTTTCCAATAGTTATGTTCAAACCCGTGTGGGTATGCACCACCGGCAACACGATCCGCAACATCTTCGGCGTAGCAGTTGGCAATCGTGCCATCGGGCATTTGCCATTGGCAGGCGTGAAAACAACCGGCTATAGGATTCCACGTAAAATCAGCCCATTCTATGCCACGTCCCTTAACTGAACCATCTTTATTGAGTTTAAGTTGCTTATTCACGAGTCCCTCCAAACTGTTTTTCGATTTCACTGTGTACCAACCACGCCGCGCTGATGACATACAGCAGCAGTTGTTGCAGTTCCGGCTCAGCGACTTTGTACACCTGCACGGGTAGGTAGTCCATGAGACTGGCTTTCAGTTCAGTAGCAAGACAGTGGCGCTCGACCCGTTGCAAGTCTGTTAGCCGCTGATGCCATAAAGTTTCAAAGTCCTTCGCATCTTCCAACTCCCATAGCACCTTCTCCACCGCTGGATGGATGGTAGGGCAGTCGAGCGTAGACGTTCCGTCGATGTCCAGTTGGTCGATAAATTCCTCGAAAGGGTTATTGGTAAATTTCATTGTGTCTCTCCTTTCATTGCTGCAATAAATGTGGGTTGATCGCACAGTTTGAGCAGGGCATGGGCTTCGCCCACTGTCAGGTCATACGTCGATTTCAACGTGCGCCCAACGACTTCGCCCATCAACTTGAGCCGTGTGTCCCGATCTCGCGTAATCACCCAAAACGCTGTGTTCAGTTGCTTCAAGAGTTGCACGTCAACCTCATCATAGGCGTTGGGGTAGGTTTCCTCTTGAAGTATCAGAAGTGATTGGAAAATGGAGTTGTAATCTGGCATTTGTTCCTCCCTCTTGCTACTGACAATCTTTATTCTGCGGTGCGAACCTATTCGTCAAAAGGTAATGGATTAACTATCTCAATAGGCTTCGCAATTGGCTCACCCGGCGCGTTCATAATGAGTAGCGCGGCAAGACTCCAATCCATGTTCCATACGGTATCGCGTGCAATTTTCTTAATTTGGTATGGCTCATGGTTGTTTTCATCATTGAAAAAACTAAACCAAACCCATTTATCGTCTGTGGTTGTGTCAATGTGGACAATCTCATTCATTTCGATAATGCGCCGGATGTCGTTTACCTTTTTGGTGAGTTCTTGATTCTGAAGATGTTTGCCGTATTTCTCAGCAGCTTCACTGGGATTGATCTCCTTACCCGTCCAGTCATCAAACCAATAGCCGCATTTTGAGCAGCGATGCTCGTATGGCTCGTAAGTTTGTCTCATTTCAATATTGCACTTTGGGCATATCATGTTTCATCCTTTCCGATAAGACCTATTCTCAAACACATATTCAACTCTGTCTCTTAGAACTCATTATAATACAATCGTGCGAAATGCGATAGTTGGGGATTGCTACTTATTCCCAACTTCAAGATTTTCTTCTACGCTTGGGTTTCTCTTCCTCATCATCGTACTGATCCTTCTCTTCGTCTGGATCAATGGCAGTCTCAAGTTTGCCCTGATACATATGTGCTTCTTTATCAAAAGACAGATGAGGCCAATCAATACCCACTCGGATTTTACCCTTTTTACCCATACTGTTCTTTGCAACATTGAGTACGCCGTGTGGCATATTCTCTCCCGTGATCTTGTCGATGTCCGGGTTGATGGTAATAAACAGGTTAAATGCATCGTCGTTGACATATCGAGCGCTGGACGCATCTAGTAACTCGTTCTTATTAATCTTGGCTTTGGTATCCGCTTTTGTTACCTGTGAGGCCAATACACCAACCATATGATACTGACCGCACAATGCTTTGATCTGCATAATCATGCTATACAGCGTAACAAAGTGATTGGGTTCCAGCGCGTGAAAGAGTTGCAAGTAGTCAATAACCAATACCTGCGGTTTGAAGTCCAGTGAGGCAAGGGTTGCCGCAAACGACTCTTTCAACCCGCCAATGGTAAGAAACTGATCGTCAAGATACCCAACTTCCGACTCCCAACTTCGCAACATTCGTAACGCAGCAGAAGCAGCCTTAATCTGTTCAGATGATAGTTCTTTGCCAAGGCTTGGGCTTATTCCACGCTGTTGGTCACTGATGAACTTTTCATGCATGTACACTTCAGAAGCGGTTGGCCCACCATAGCGCTGCACCGCACGTTCCACAAACTCATCCCCTGACCATTCCGGCGACCAGATCAAGCAGGAAGCATGGTCATCTAAAAACCCATCTACCATCGTTTCCAGCAGGGACGTTTTCCCGCCCCCCGATAAACCGATGATACCTGCCAGCTTACCGGGCTTGATGATCTGCGCCATGCCGCCTAATCGGTGCAGGGCTGTGATAGGGAAGATGATAGGCGGGTTTTCCACCTTCATATCAGGGTCGCTAATGCGTTGGAAGTAATGAGAAAGCTGCGTTGACCGCTTTACAACCTTGATGACCTTGCCGGTGGGGACAGGGGTAGACGCTGGTGGAATGCGCGGCTGTGCAATTTCCATCTTGGGTTCAGTGGGCATCCGGTCTAGTTGCGTTTGTGGTTCTTGCTCCTTGTGTTCGTAGATACCACCATAGTCCCGCGAGTCAATGCTAATTAAGGGTAGTATGTCTTTAAGGAGCATATCACCGCATCCAAAACAGTTTCCGTATCCTATGGCGGGATTGTAGCCAAAACTGAAATGCACATCGCCGTTTTTGTGCTTAGTTGCGTCAGGACACGAGCAGTTAATCCACCCGTCATTCATCTTGTGCGGAACGGCTAGGAAATGGCGCTCGACCACTTCTAGCAACTTAGGGTTTAGATTACCGCTGTAAGTGGTGGGTGTCTTAGGTTGCTGCCAGTCTTTTTCTAATTCAGGTTTTAGACTCTTTGCCCACGCCACCACTTTAGCCAAATCAGGCACTTGAAGCATGGGTAAGTCGATCTTTACAACGTATGGTTTGTGACTATCCGGGTGAATACTTGGCGGTATCAATACTGCCATACCATTAGCGCGTATTTCCACGTTGATGAGTTCCCCACCATCAACAACAGCTTTCATCACCTGAAAACTATCGGGAAGCAAATCAACCTTGAAGTAGACATGCATCCCTAATTCCGACCCTGATAGAACTGTCTTGGTATAAACCAATTCGGGAAACTTTTCCTTGAACATTTCGTAACCCGCAAGCCCGTCAAAGTCGATGACTACGATGTTTCCCGATGCTTCACCGCACAGCAGCCCGATATTGCGCCATAATCCCTTGCTCTCCCACTCCATAATTTGTTCCTGAGTGAGATTGCGTATCTGAGGCCAACCCTTTACTGCGGGGGACTTGCCAATGTGCGGGATACAGGTAATCCCCTGATTCATGAGTTGAATGGCCTTGGTTGCAAATTGGATCACGATTTAACCTCGTGTAGCCAATATCCTATAGTTTGTCGTCTGGCTAATTGGAACATTGCCATATCGTCTGACTCACGCCATTGACCATCACCCCTTGTTTCAGCAGACATTGATTTGAGATGTTTTTCACACCAAGCCTTGACTGATAATTTGTTGTCGAAAATCTCAATTTCGTATTCTGCTTCTGTAAATAGTTCAGTCATCCACACATTCATTATCCAACTCCTACTCTCGATGGGTCGATTTCCCAATAGGCTAAATCAATATTGTATTCACGAACCTTGTCCCATCCCTGTCTCACAATCGACCAAACACCCACTGGAACAACCTTTTTCTGTGGACCAAGAAGCTCAGGAGCAATATTCTGAGGTCTGTGTTCCTTGCGATAATCCGATTGATGTCCGGTTAAGGCTACAGGCCCGAACTTATCAAACATACCCGCGCAAAAATCATACAGGTCTTGTATCTCGCCCACCGGGAAGTTGCAATCACAGAGCTGCTTGGCGGCATTGTAGACTTGCCCCTTTTCGGAATTGCTGATGGTCTTCCATGACCACCCAAACGATTTCATGATCGCCGCCTTCATGGGGTTGATACATTCAGCAGGAGTAACGCCTTCCTTGCGGGGTCGCTTGGTTTTGGGCTTTCCCGCTGGCTCGACCACCACCACGTCCTCCTCCACTACCGGAGAAACAATGGCCTTGTAGGGCGTAGTCGGTTCTGATGCAGTGGCAATGGTCTTAGCAGCCTTGTGTACATTCCGCATCGGCTCGGTCTTGGGGATTGTGCCGAATAGGTCTACTTGCTCGTCATCTGATGCATCTGGTTCCGGATCGGGATCGGAAACTCGCTCAACCTGCGAAGCGGTTGACAGATAAGTACTCTTATCTGTTGTATTAGGTATTAGACTCTCTGGTATTGTTGTCTCTGCTGTAGACACCCCCCCCGCTTCTGAGAGAGGAATAAGGGGTGTCTCTGCTGTAGACAGGTCTTTCTTTTCACTAAGAACATTGACGAATACGCCTAGTAATGACGAACATTTATCAGGTTCCAATGCGAACCATTGTGTTCTGTCATACCCCTTTTCATTGAAGTCGCCAATTAAGATGTAACCTTGATCTTTCAGGTTTTGGATTACCCGTCGAATCTTTTCAATACTTAGATAGGGTATATCTTCATCGTGTATATCACGCAACGACTTGTATGCCCAATACTTACCTTCATGGATGTTGGTGCTATTCTTTATCCAGATGGATATTTGTTGAAGCAGGATACTTTCGTAAAAGCCAATCTGCATTGCGAGTTCAGGAATAATAGGGACAAACTTTGCGTCAAATGGCATCGACAGAATGTACTTGGTGGCAGTAGTGTTATCGTTCATTCTTGCACCACATCTTCTGCCAAGTACGCTCTGACTTTTTCCCATTCAGCAACGATCTCCCGCCCACGAGCAGTCAGATCGGCATTTTCCCAATCGGCTTTAATATCCTCATCAAATCCGGTATATTCAAAAATTCCCACCACGTTTTTAGCCAGCAACCGAACTTTAATCGGGCTGGTGTATTCCAACCCAAGGTCGTAGTTGTGGTTATTTTCCTTGATGAACAGGTGTTTGGCCTTGGATGGGCTAGTGGCATAGTAGATACCGTAAAAGTCATCCGATTGATGAATAGAGCCAAGATGCCCACCGTAGCCATCGTAAACCGACTCGTAGTATTCAACGTCCTCAATCATGCATTCGTAGGCGCGTAGGTCGTTCATGCTGCACCGCCTGCTGGTGCTGGTTCGATAGCCCAGACGTAGATGTAGACAGGGTTGTAAGTCCAATCTATGAATTTCCATGCGGTAAAGGACGAGGGCGTTTTATTTGAGCTTTCTAAAAACTCCGGTTCTATTGCTGAACCAAGTTTTTTAGTGGCATGTTGCAATACCGATTCAAGGGATGGGAAATATCCATGTTCAGGGTTTGGCGGGGCAGGTGAATACTTTTCATAGATATTTCTGCCTGCAAGCATGTAAATAGTTCCATCGGGCGATGGGGGAGTAGGAAGGTTCGAGTTGTCAGAAACGGGGGAAGGGGTGTATGATGGTTGTACTATGGTCATTGCGAGTTCCTTTCGTCTTGACCTAGAAGCGGCGATGTGTATCTAGCACACGCCGTTTCGCATTTAAAATTGGTAAGTGACTCAATTCTAGAGCAAGAATGTGAAAAATAGCAAGGGGTTGGTGTCATGAAACACCGTCCTGCTGCAAAGCGGAGAGCGTATTCCTGAGGGCTTGTTTCAACTGCCGCACTTTAATCGAGTCGGTAACACGATGTTTAGTGGTGTAATTTTCAAGTTCCATTGCCGCTTCTGCTACTTCTTGAAGCAACAGAAAACGATTCACGAGCGCTCTATAATCCAGACGATCTACATAGACGGTATCGCCATGTTCCACTGACTTGAATATAAACTTTTTCATCCTTCTATTAACCTTTCTTTAGGGGTTTCAAGCCGACACTTGACCTTTTAGAACAAGTGCGGTAAGATTCCCGTTGATAAATGTGTCCTGAAATTGGGAAATAAAATTCCCTCCACACTTCTCAGGTGGATTTTCAGGGGGGGGCTGGTTTCTCAAGCCAAGCCGTTTTCAGAACCCAGTCCTCGCAAGAGGACTTTTGCATTCACCAGATTATCACAATACGTTCCGTTCTGCAAATGAGAGTTACAGATTCGGTTCTGCAATTTTGTTTCGCGTTTTGCCATTTACGATGGAACACACAGTAGAAATTGCTACACCGTAAAGCCTAGCTGCCTCTGTTTGTTTTGTCCCGCTTTTCACAATCTCCTTAATGGCATTTACGTTTTCCGGGGTAAGTTTTGTTCGCGGTTGTCCAAATCTTCCTTTTACAACCCTGTGGTTGTTAACATAAGAGTGTATGGCATTTTCTGACGCGGTACACCACTCAAGGTTGATTACTTGATTGTCGTTGCGAAATGAATTGATATGATTAACCTGATGCTGTGGGGTAGGTGGCGTGCCAAGAAACGCCAATGCGACTAATCGGTGAACTTGGTGTTTCTTTTGAACACCATTTTTCGAAAGACCTATGTTGACATATCCCCACTTATTAACTGTTGCGCGAATGATCTTTTTACTTGATTTAACGCGCCCAAGGTTGGAAACTTGATAAATGTTTTCATATCCGCCAACATCTTTCCAAATTTCATTTGGCAAGTCTGGAATAATTGTTTTTCGGGTTTCGGTATCCAAACCTAAAAGATCACTCATCCAGAAGGTTTTTCGAATACCACTTTTGTAAAGACGCACTCTAAAACGTCCATGTGATAGTTCGGGGGAAATAATGCGGTCTTCCCTGTTAAGGATGTTGATATGTTTAATGCGCCCTAAGTTAGATATTTCATAAATACCCTCATAGTTGGCAATGGGCGACCATATCTCGTCTTGTGGGACAGGGGAAATGGGAGTAGAATTATCCATAGTTAGTCTCCTTATTAGACTTACTCTTTCGCCAGATGTTGAAGCATCGTGGCGATTTTGTTTTCCGTTAGAGACAATCATATCATACTCCCTTCTCAATATACATAGTCGGCTCTGCGTTTCGTACAAACGGTACAAGCCCGTCTGCGATGGTTGGTTATTCTGCTGACGGGGCAGGGGATTCAAGCAGCTTCTTGAGCCGTTCAATCTCCTTTGCCTGATCCTCGATAGCCAAATCTTTCTTGGCGGCATCATTAAGTGCATTCATCAAGAATTTCTGAGCCTGCCTTAATTCTTCCTGCAATTGAGTGTCATTCGAGTTACTAATCGTTTCACCCAACTCAATTACAAGGGTTCGCATGGTTCTAGCGAGATCAAGGAAGGGCTGTGCTTGCTTGTTTCCCTGATGGATTACGAACATTTTGTAAAAACTGTCTGCCGCCGCGTAAAGCTGCCTCAACTTTATTTCCGTCTGACTTTTCCCCTGCACCGTTTCCTCCAATTGCGATTTCGTGTATGGCTCGGTTTGTGAGACTTGCTTGGAGTTTGTAGAGGATAGGTAAGATTTCAGATTTAACATGGATTGTGTCCTCCTCTTCCATATGCGACTTGATAAAAGTGAGTACCGCTTCCTCCGCCAACATCACTAGATCGAGATCGTTCGTATTCTCGTAATCGGCGGCATGAATGATATTCGCAAAATCTGTTCGTGATCGCAATGGCGGTGATGATGCAAGCATGTCCATAAACCCATTGCCCATAGGTACTGCTGTATGGTTCTTGCGAATCCAGTATACAACAAGTCCTGTAAATAACGATGCTAAAGTTGTCCCCATTATGAATGTCCTCATTTTAATTTTCATCTTATCTATATATTACTCCTTTCAGTCTTACTATCATAAGCTGTTACAAGTACCATTCGGCCTATCATTTGTGAAAAAATAACGAATTTTGTAAATTTTACAGAGCCGGATATGCCTTTTCTCACCGAGAACGTTTTCAATCATTTGCATGAACCCAAGAGATGTTACAAAAATAATACGAGTTTATAGGTGTCCAATATGACATTACTCACTACCAAATCAGGTTATTCATCACCCTCGATTTCATAGGTATTTTGCATTTCAGGGGTTAATAACGTAAAAAGCGCCTCCCTGTCGGCTTCGCTAATGTGAATCGCATGTTCCTGCACCATGCGCCCAAGGGATGTACGGATGAGTTCGACCTGTGTTGGTGATAATCCGGTCATAATGATGTCGGATGCGCCGGTAGGGGCAATGTTTAGCGCATAGTTGATGATCGGAATGCGCGGGGTGCTGTATTCCTTCCGCAGTTCACGGGCTGACTTCTGCGTAAGGTCAAGCAGTAGTTTGTCGCGCTTCTCTGCTTTTTGTGCAGCAGTCAGATGTTCGTTGTTGTCGGTATCAATAAATTGGCTCGATACGATCTTGAGTTTGCCAAACCCCACTTCATTGATGAGGTATTCAGGAGTTATCGGTGTGCCATTCGCATCGCGTACACTGCTGGTCATGGCGTAAGGGAATACCCGTTCGACCACACGCACCACATCTTGCATCAGCGGGGGAGCCAGTTCAGTAGTCGCATTGCGCTTGTGAAAGGTGGCCCAAACCTCGTTATCGACCCATTCACGTAAATCTTTATAATGCTCCCCGTTCTCAAGTGGCAAAGTCCATAGCCCGTCCTTCAAAACTTTCCACATTAAGATGAGTAAACCTTGCGAAGCCAACATTGAAAGTTTTAAAAGACCTCTCATGTTGTCCCGCAAATATAATGCCTGTTCCTTCCGGGGTAGTTCCTGCAAAACAGCGTCTAAGTCCGAAGTTGTATTCGAGATTGCCAAAGACATCTCGTCTCGAACCTCTGGATCGGTTATCGTTAAATCGTTTTGCATTTTGCGGGTTCTCCTCTGTTTGGTAAAACGGAACTGGCTCTGCCTCGATGTACATTTTGTAAAACGGGTGTGTGTGTGGCAATTGCCACACCCCTTTCTCCCATTGTAACACGAAGCGCTCAAAAATGTGAACTGCATCAAGTTTTTGCGCCTGCATTTCGAGTCCGTATCCCCTGCCTGCGAGGTAAGGTAGCGTGGCTTGATAAGGTCTTACTCGTTCCTCCATTTTAAGCCATTCTTGATACGGAATGAGCCACGTAAAGCGCGGCTGTTTCTCCGGCTTCCAATTGGGATAGCCGTTGCCCAGCGACAACCAAATCCAGACCTGTACCAAGTAGGGGGCAGGGGTGCAATACTTGGCTATATATTCTCGTTTATTTTGCTCAAAATTGTTGAAACTAAAACTATCGTAGCCGTCCTTGACTTCGATCATTGTGAAGCGACCACCGCCCCAAACATCCATGTCAGGTTTACCTGGTTCCCCTTGGAATAGCGGTTTACCCCATTTATCGTAACGAATATCGGGGTTCTTGAACGTGTTGAAACCCCACATACGCACCGATTTTGTTGCTTCTGGTTGGAATCTGTCGCCTATGATAATACCCTAAACGCATATTCAACTCTGTTGTTTTTAGTTTACCACAGATTTACCTTTTATTGTAAGCGGGTCTTCTTTCCAGTTTGCCCCTCGACGTATTTCCTTGATGGCTCCTCTGCTCACATGGAACACTTCCCCAATACTCTGGTCAGATAGATCGGTTGAAAATAACACCCTAATTTCTCTGACTTGTTCCCATGTAAGTTTTGCCCTTGAGTGGTATTCGCCATGATTGTTACGGTTCCCATATTTCAACCCGTGTTTAGCGTTTTCTGATTTCGTTACCCATTCTAAATTCTCTGCGCGTGCATCTGCACGATTTGAATTAATGTGATTAACCTCATGCTTTGGTGTTGGTTGAGGGGGAAGAAAGGCAACTGCAACTAGACGGTGAATTAAATACCAGTGACGTTTACGGTCTTTATACAATCCAACTTCCAAATACCCCATATTGGTGGTCTTTGGTTTTAATATCCGCCCTGGTTTGTGCTGCCTTACGGCCTGTAATGCTCTTACTAAACCCGATCTAGAAACCTCGTAGATACCTTCGTATCCAATAACTGGTTTCCAAATTTCATCTTGCAGGGTAGGCGTATTGAGGATAGAATCTTGAGTAGACATCTGGAAATTTTCCTTCCATAGTTTAGAACGGGCGTAAGTGTTTGCTGCACAAGCGCCCGTTTGTATTTAGATGTCTTTGATTCTAGCACATTTGAGGTCAAAAAGCCATATTCGGCTCTGTCTTATTGTAATCCGAATTACTCCGTTTGGATAGTGAGAGGATTTCCGGTTAGCAAATCCACGCCCAACCGCGCCGACTCTGCCTTATACTCGATTGCCGCTTCATTGGCAATCTCAGTCACCAACTCCGTCACTGCTTCCCATGATACATCTTTCATCGAGCGAAAGGTGTCTGCACAGCGCCCCTCTATGTCATTCAGTGCTTCAAGTGCCAACTGCCCCATATTGTCACGGATAGCGTTGTCGTCTGTATCGCGTAGGTTCAGAGGGGAAAGGTTGAAGTAAATCAACAGCGCGGTAGTGTTCTTGCCGAAAAGTTCCGTGTAAATCAGGTCATTCAACTTGCGAATGTACTTGGGTTCCATTTATTTCTCCTTTCCTAATTTAATAATCTCTGTATGTAAATCAACAAGTCTCTTTACTTGTTCCCCTTTTGGGGTATCCCATCTTATGTCATCCCATATCACTGCCGCATCAAGAAGGGGGAGTAAGTCACGGAGCAGGCACATGGCGGCGTGTTCATCAGTTACAATCTTGTCACCGTACTCCGCTTCTCGTGCTTCATGGTCTGCAAAATGGTTCGCAACGGCAGTTTTGATCGTATCGAGTTTCGTTGTCATTTTATTGCTCCTTTCGTACCGGAATAGTCTTGTGCTGCTTGGCGCGTTCATAAGCGATTTCAAGTGCGGTTATCATTTGTGCTAATTCCTCAAGCGTGTCGATAACAACCGTGCCGACTTCATTATCCGAAATGCTACAAGCCCAATCCCCACCCTCAAGAATCCCATCGGGAACGAAAACGCAATAACGTTCTCTGTCCCACTCAGCGGTTGTTCCTGATTTCAAACGGGGGTAAATGTGTGTGCCTGCACTATTCTTGGTTCTAAGTATCATCTTATTGTTCCTCCACTAACGCCGGAACAAAGATCATGCCCTGAAATACCAAACAGGCTATGGTGATCGTGTCGGTTATCGAATTAATTTCCCATATGGCGATGACACTTGCCTGCTCATCGGCCTGTAGCAGCGCTTCTTCCTTTGCTGCATCGGGTTCTTTAAAGCAGGGATGTGGAAATAGCGGCAAACTGGCTATACCAACCCTGTACTCAATTCCGTCCGTCATCACTCCTCCAAACTAATCAACGCGATCCGGTCTAAATTAACGTGCCATAGTTCCTTAGCCTGTACACCACCCACCTTGTACATGATGTCCCATTCAGACATCTGTACAATTTGCTCCCCTAAGTATTGGATGCTCCGGTTGAGGGCGCGAGTGGCTTCGGTGATGTACGGAGGTTCACCCACCCTCTGTTCATAGTCCAACCAATATCGCAAAATGCGCTTTTGCAGCACCGACAACTTAAAGAAGGGCAGGGGGTGTTCTTTCTCAGCAGCAGCGGCAATTGCCACCACCGCTTGCTCCAACGGGTATTCCTCACCCTCGACCCACCACCGGCTGATGGTTTTCTTGCGGTAGGTTTCAACCTTGCCGACCACCAGCGTCGAACCGGGCATCATTTTTTGTAGTGAATATCGTCGATGAAGATCAGGGTTGTCTATCCAGCGCGGTCTAGGGGTAGTAATATGTTCTGTGGAAGCACCATACGCAGGATACATTATTTCATTTACAGCACGAACATGTGTCTTAAGTCTACCGTTATCTAATCTGGTAAATATGTGCATGTTACTCCTTCCATGTGTTGTTTTTCGTGATGGCGTAGATTGCGCTAAATTTAATCGGGAACATCTTTTCAATCTGTTTTCTCTTTACCCCATCGTTGTACATTTGGCGTATTTCGCGCACTTGATCCCACGTCAATTTCGCGGCGTTGTTTCTTTCTCCTTTATTTGATGCAAGTCCAGTGGCATAGGCATGTTTCATGTTTTCTGATCGCGTAACCCATTCAAGATTACAGAGACGGGCATCAGTGCGAATGCCATTAATATGATTAACCTCATATTGAGGAGACGGGGGATCGCCCAAAAAGGTTCGAGCAACAAGTTGGTGGATTTTAAAGGATTTAGGTATACCCTCTTTTATGAACTGAACAATTGGATACCCCATATGGTCATTAATTAGTTTTCTAATTCTTCCAACTTTAGTACCCTTGCCGGGGGCGGATCGTCTCACTCGCCCCAAAGTAGATACCTCGTAGGTGCTTTCGAAACCAACAATAGGTTTCCATATTTCAACTTGCAGGGGATTTGAAACAGGGGTAAGATCATTCATGGTAGTCAATGTCCTTTGATTACTCATGCGCCCGACTGCTTGAACAGTGCGGGTGCTTTCATTTACTGATACCATAATCTTACTCCTTTTCCCCTCAAAAGTCCATATCCGGTTCTGTATCCTTGCTCGTGTAATCGAACATAAAACCTCCTTTCAGATACTTATCTTGTTACTTCTTCACCTTCACTGGCCCAGGGGTTACAACAACATCCACCACAGGCAGAACCGGCTCTGTGTCAATGACTTTCTCGGCATCGTGTTCATCTACGCTGAGCAGCATCAGCGCTTCATCACTGGTCATATCCCCTCGCATTGCGGCGTAGCTGTCATAACCACACAGATGGATACGTTCCTTCAGTTCAGCGGCAGTTGGGTACAACTTATCATCACCGACCATTGCCGCCATGATCGCATCACGTTCCGCAGCAATCGCTTTCTCTTTAGCCTCTTGCTCCGCCTTGAGCGCCTTTTCCTTTGCTTCTGCCTCGGCCTTCACCTTTGCCGCCGCTTCTGCTTCAGGACTCAGTTTAGCAAGTTCAGTCGCAGTCTTGCCGCCATCATCCACGATGATCTTATCAGGGGCAGGGGTAGCAACAGCAGGAGTCGCCTTGCCCTGAACGAAGTCTGCACCGAAGTCCGCAATGTCCTCCATGTCTTGAGTGAACCACTCGGAGGCTGATGTTCCGATGAGTGTTGTTGCAACAAGTGAACGCTTGCAAGCCATTTTCATGATGGTGTTAGCAAGAGTAAATATCTCATCGTTGGGTATCCTGTAGGATACGCTTGGGATAATCCACGTCGCCATTTCTGTACCCTTTTTGGTGGAGCGTGAACCTGCATAGGCGGTATGGTTGACAATTGCATCCTTGAATTGCTGCCAATATTCGGCGGGTTTACCGTACTGACCTGTTGTTTCAGCTTTTTCAACGGCAAACTGTGGCTCGGTGATGGAGGAGTCGCGCTTCTTGAGGGTTTTCTTATCAAGGTAGTTTGGAATATCATCCTCAGATACCCAACGCCAACGATAGCGGTTCTCTTTGCTGTTGCAGGAACCAATGCCTGTAGCAATCTCTGCACCTGATGCCACATGAATGAGGCGGCACAGTATCACGTAATGGAACAGCCCTTTTTCGTCATCGAAATTCTCAATCTTTTCGAGAATTTCAAAACGCGGGTCTAACCCGAAAGTCGCACACAACTTTTCCGCACCTGCTTTGTACAGGCAGGGTTTTTCTGTGCCGGGAATTGTGCCGTAGTCAACCCCTTCAACCAACACCTGTTTAGTGAGGTCTTTCAGGGTTTGATAACGGGCTTTTGCGCCCTCAATGGCGCTTGCCGGATCAATAGTCATTAACGATAGGTCGGTCATTATGCTTGCTCCTTTACTACTTTGTTCACTTATTCAAAGTCATGCCCGTGCATGTTGTGGTACGATATATTTTCTGCTATGCGATGGATTTTATTGCGCGTTCCTAAATCCTTGTACTGAAGTTCGAGTTTCAAGTTCCACTGTCCCCGCCGCTTTAGTTCTTTCCTAAACCCGTCAAAAATATCCATCACTCCATCATCTACGCCAAAATTTAATTTACAGAACAAGAATGCCCACGCATTGCGGATATGGCTATCGGTCATCTCATTAACATCCATCACCTTTCCGGTTATTGTTCGCCACTTCACGTTGTTTTCTCCTTTACTACTTATTCTCGAAATAGATCGCATCACTTAAATTGAAACTTCCATTGTCACATATCTTAATCAACAAAGGCCATTTCTTCTCGCTTCTCGGCAGGTTCATAAGCAACGTTTCCGCTGCCTCAGTTGCCACATAAGGACATTCTTCTTGCAGCAATCCGCAAAACCGCAACGTGTCGATAGCCGCTGCAAAATTGCGATCCGCAGTCACGTAGGCACAGTGACCACTTTCCACCAGCAGCTTCAGGCTCTTATTCCACCTACCTCCGCGCGGATGCCACAGTTCATGCTTATGCAGGTTCGGATGCTGCTGGATGATTTTCAACAGCACGAGATGGGGTAGGGCCAAATGGGATTTAACTTGCGCCATTGTCCTCAATTTCCTTTGCGATAATGATGTCGCCTAATTTCCCAATGGCGATAGTAGGGGCGGAAACTTCCTCAACCTGCGCCCATGCCAGTTTCCCATCTTTAAAATCCTTTTCAAAGGCGCGAACGTCAAGTGATACGGCTACTTTAAGATACTTGCCAATTCCCCCACTACTTAGAACCTTGTACATTTCTTCTTCTTTAATTAAGCGATCTGGTTCAGTTGCAAGTTCGTCAAGTTCAGTTGTCAGGAGGTCGTACATAATTGATTCTTTTTCGTACATCAATTTGGTTGTACGGCGAAAGGTAAGGGCAGGGTGCGGGTCAAGGTCGCCCGTTTGTTGAATATAGTCTAATGCCACCTCGCGTACTGCTGTCTCAGCATCGCTTAATTCTTTCTCGTATTTTGCGAGTTCGGCGGCAACCTTGTTCTTTTGCTCCTTTAGCGTTGGTAAAATGGGTTCGATTTCCGAACGGAGAACGGCTAAACGCTCAATAGCCTTAACAACACCTTCATTGGTAATTTCCGCACCTGATCCGGTCATTATTAACCTCCCTCTGTTATTTTTGTGGTAAGATAAAGTGCATAGTCGGTTCTGTCTCTTAGAACTCATTATACAACAATTTCGTGTAAAAAAGAAAGGACAAATATGAGCAAAATACCTTCCCAAATCGTTGCAAAAATTGACATTGCCCCTGATGAGTGGGATGCCCTGTACCAATCTAACCCTGAGATGACTCAGGCCCTTGTCTATTTGCTACTCGTGGAAGAATACGGCGGTCTTGGCGCGGCCTTTGAAACCCGCAGCACGAGTGAAGTAAACGCCCAAGTCGCACAGGCAATGGGTATCACCGTAACTACGCTCACAGCCAAACGGCGCGAATGGTCGAAAAACCAGACCTTGGCAGATGCACGGGCATGGTTACAACCACTGCGGTTGGAACAGTTGCAAGTTATGGCGGATAGGGTTCAAGATAACTTCACGCAAATCATGGGGGAGTTCTTGAAAACCGCGCTTGATCCCAAAACAGACGTTTACGCTCGTATGGCGGCGTATAAGATGTTGAAGTCAGAAGTGTTGCAACCAGCGCTGAGTAATGCCACCGCGCCTGACGATGGAGCAAGTGATTACGTCAAGCAGGCCGATCAGGTGCAGTACGACATCAGCGAAGATGATGCTGCCGCAAAGTATCTTGAGGACAGCACGGGGGAGGGGTAACAAAAAGCGCCCACGATCATGAGCGCCCTTTGTGTGCCGAGGCACGTTACCTGCTAGACAGTCTAGCAGTGTTCGTTTGGCGTGTCAACTTGGGTGCGACCAAGTGGAATAACAAGGTACATACCGCTTTCGTGCACCCACCCTTGTTCATCACCCCAATGATCGTTTAGCCAGCGGTAGAATTTCCCGTCATCAGCAACACCTTCTGACTGAATGACAGTTATGAATAGCCCCTGTGCGTTGGTGTTTTCCCTAATTGCCTTCTGGCTTGTAATCTTCACGATATTAAGAGGTTCCGTCATTATTTGCTCCTTTACTCCTCGACCAGTTCAAACTTATGGACTTGCACTGCCGGGTTAGCTGCCCAACAATACTGCTTCGACTTCCCGTTGATGCTACTAGCTATATCTAGCGTATTCACCGAAATATTGTTTAGCCGCTTCACAATATGCTTTATGCCCTTGTTCTGGTGTTTCAAACGTTCCAAGGTGGATCACCCTTCTATTTACGCAAATTTGTGCAACCCATTTTTGTTGACGTTTATGCCAGCACACCCCTTTGTATCCACTCGTGTTACTCTTTGAAGCGTGCTGATTCCAAGCATTTTGAGTATTGGTTACTATGCGGAGGTTTGATCGACTATTATTAAGCGGATTCCCGTCAATGTGGTCTACATGTTCTGAACCATCAAGAGTTCTGCCAATCATACGCTCAACAATTGCCCTGTGCATTAATATAGTGTGCCACTTCCCCTTAATTGATACATTTCGCGCTGCGCGAACATACTTCCCCGAAGCCTTCCATTTCCATCGCAGCAAGTCTAAATCAGCGTAATCAACGATTGTTGCGTATCCTTTAGTCAACTGAATAATGATAGTGTTATCTGGCGGGGACGGCAAGAATCCTGTATCATTGTTCATAGTAGTTAGTTCCTTTGACTACTCAAGCGCCCAACTGTTACAAGCAGTGTGGGCGCTACCTTTTGATACTCTATTTTACGCTCAAATAGCCTAAAAGTACAGATACGATTCTGTTATTCAACTATCTCGAACCTATGCACACACACCAAAGGGTTCGCACTCCATCTATAGATTTTGGACTTACTGTTTATCAAATCCCAAAGGTTCTGGTAAGCCTCTACAGCACTAAAAAAGACTGTGCGGGAAAGATCGTGATAAAACACCTCGATACGATGACCGTTAATATCAAGACTGTCTCTAACCTGAATCCCCTCCGCGATAGCCCCTGCTTCGTCAATGTCGTGCAGGTGTTCCCATCGTTTCTCAAGGATCAGTACCTTGAGGGGTTTCCAGTTTTCCAATCCTGCCCAATATGGCGGCATGGTAACAACCTTGGGCGTTTTAAACCGATCCCCGTGCAGTTCATGCCAAATTTCTAAGCGCGGAGTAACGGCAATGCTTTCATACCCCCATGCGCTGAAGTCGGAACACCATTGGTAGTAAACAGTCGGTTGTGCTCGTTTTGGCACAACGCTGTACTCATGGTTCACTTTGTACGTATCCTTCTCTGAAGTCCTACGTGTTTCAGTCTTGAGTTTGCGGATAATCGCCTCGTATTGGCGGAAGATCATATCTTGCTCCTTTCTTGCCTATGAACCCGGTGGTGTGCCGGGTTTTTGTTGCTGAGAGTCTTTATTATGTGATGCGAATCAATGCCAGCATTCAGGCTTCACAGCTAGGCCGTACAAAGCCTGAACTTCGTTAGGCCAAGAAAAACCATACTGGTGCATGTGTCGGGAATAATTGCGAACGAGTGTCGCAACTTTGTCACCCGCAAATCGCGCCAAAGCAAATGACGCTGAATACATTCCTGCCCCGTTCCAAGCGTCAAGAATTTCACCACCCGCCGAGGCGATACCCTGTTGAATGACTTCGATCTCATCAGTAGTAAAACAATCCTGCGCCGCGCCCGTAACGGATGATTTATCCTCAATGTATGGCTTGCCAAAAACTAATACTGGTCGCCCGCTAGCGCCCGCCGGTGTCAGACTGATGCTAAGTTGAACACTTTCATCATGCGGCGCTGCAAGGTATATTCCATGATGGCTCATGACCGCGTTCTCTGGCTGGTCACTGTCGAGCCACTTGATTGCATCAGCCAAATACTTAATGACTGGCTCAAAATTAGCGTCTGTGATTTCTACTCGATGTGTGTTCATTTGTGATTTCCTTCCCTTCCGATAAGACCTAATATTTACCGTTTCCCGCCCCCTACCGCCCCGTTGAGGGTTGCGGCTTACGGGGTGACTGTGGGCGTGGCTAGATAACTTGCTCATTGCGTCCTGCTTCGATTAATGCCTTCATCCGGTCATAACATTTAGGCGCTCTGCCAGTTGGATATTCTTCGTAGTACAAAGCGCTGATTTCGTTCCAGTTCTGAATAAGGTTACGCCATACAGGTGATAAGTGTTTCATGTGTTTTAACCGTGCCTTATATTCCGGCATAATATCCAGCAACCGTAAACAGCGCCCTAAATCAGAAGGATCGTGCGGGTAGTCGTATCCAAAGCGCCCCGGTTCAATGCCCTCCATATAGGCTACAATAGCCTTAGAGGACACCCCCGTATCATCACTGTTAAGCCATTTAATAAGTTCACTTGCTGCCATCGCTAGCCCCCTCGCTTCCCGCTGCTAACGCGGCTTGCATGAAATGGCCTATAGTTACCGTGTCGCTTATGCCATATACCTTAACAATGTTCTCGTCTAGAACCAATTGGCTATCAGGTTCTAGCTCGACTTCAGGCGGAGGGACTTGTTTAATCGTCTTACCCGCCTCCGCAAACGGCTTCAGCGCCTCACGTAACCTCGCTTCCCGCAGTCGGGCGGCGGCTAGGGCGGCTTCGAGGCGTTCAACCTCTTTGTATTCCACGAAAGTGTCAGTAGCCCCATGCGCCTTGTGAGTAACTTTGACCACTCCGTAATTAGTGGGGTGCTCATTATCACCGTCTGTAATCTTTAGCGCATATGGGATATAGTCAAATTGATAGTCACTATAAGGCCACGTTTTACGGTTCAGCGCCGCGTCCCGTTCGGCTTTCATGGTGGTGAGTTCGGCTTGCAAGGTGTCTATCTCAGTTAGTTGTGTCATTGCCATAAAAGCTCTACGCCGTCCTCGTCCCTTTTCAGTCAATTTAACCGTGTAACCTTTGCCTTGATCGTTCACGTATTTCGCTGAATAAATGACCTCAACCCACCCCTCGTTGATGGCTTGTTGAATAGAGGGGTGAATAGCAACCCAACTACTGTGACCATCCGTTGGTGTTTGGAGGATGATATAGTCAATAGTTTCATTGTTCATGATATAACCAAAGTCGTCACTGTAGCGGACAAGCTCCCCCTCCCCCGCCGCCTTCGCGGGTTCGGCTGCCGGTTGCTGATTTAGTGACAATTGAGCATTATCTTTGATAGCGTCGTTATACCATATCGGAAGATAATCAGCGGCGTTATTAAGCCACTGTTCAAGGGTTGTTTCCTCAGCAATTGGTAGCCCTAACTCAATAGCAGATTTATTCAAATATTCTAAACGAACTTCCACACGTTTGAATAATTCAACCAACTCCTCGCCGCGCTCATTATCTGCAATATCTTCTGGGTCAGGTAGCGGATTTGGTAAGGTAAACCATTCAACGGTGAATGTTCCGTATTTCGCAGATACAGGCTTTACAAACCACGATTCGCCGTAGATGTCCGTTGCCTCATAATCACCATTTGGCAGTTGCTCAATTTTAGCTGTAATATCACCAAAACAGTCACGAATTACAGCCTTACCCTGCTGCCACGCCTCCGCTACCGTGTCCCATTGCGTGGCAGTGATCGTTTCCGGCTTATTCGCGGGCGCATTGTCGGCAACGGGCGCTTGCGCTAACACGGCGCGGCCTAAGTCGGT